>Ga0307378_10000463_pt1 | contig 71769 bp, 70 predicted proteins | sample UN1MG_FD_202238 | JGI IMG/M metagenome (GOLD analysis project Ga0307378, IMG submission 202238) | Soil microbial communities from Risofladan, Vaasa, Finland - UN-1 | ecosystem: Environmental > Terrestrial > Soil > Coastal area > Acid sulfate soil | place: Finland: Risofladan, Vaasa | collected... | reverse complement strand
TAATAAACCAACAACATTAGTTGCGCCTTTTGAAGTCCCCGACAAGATTGAAGAGCCAGACATTGAGGATTTTGGTGAAATTGAGGGTGATATTGACTGATAACTGATAGGAAAATCAATTTGCCCCCATGGGCCGGTTGTACCTCAGAGAAAAATGGATTTCAAGAGCAGCGCGAGAGACTGATGTGAAAAAAGTGAAAATGAACGGTCATCCTCTGTGCAAATCTTGACCTCTGCTCAGGATAAGAATCTTATTTTAAGCCACACATCTTTAAAATGCCTGATTCAGGGCATTTTCGCCGATTTCAGCGCGAACCCCTCCCCAAGTCATTCCCAGCCCGGGGCTCAATCCGGGTGACGAGAGGCGACCAGCTTTCGCAGCTGACCAATGAACAGAGGCGATGCCCGGGCATCGCTCGGGCAGGGCTTGGGATACTCGATCGGCCACATCTTGAGGTGCCGCAGGATACGGATGATTTCCTCCCGTTCTGCCTGTGCGTGGACGTACGCAGACAGGTCCTGGATGAAGGCGATGATCTTCATCCGCACCCCGCACTTGGGGCACTTTAGGGGGTCAACCTCGTAGACCTGGTAGATCAAACGCGCCCAGGACCGGCGGCAGATTTTCCTGTCCGGGGCGTCGTCGATGATGTTAAGCAGTGGCTGACTCTCCAGACCCATTTTTTTCCGCTTGCCTCTGGCAGCGTTAGCATAATGCCCATAATAGTGGATAAGGGCTTCATAATGACCGGGGATATGGAGACAAACCCGATGGAGAAACTCGATGACGTCCAGTACCTCAAAATTCCACTTTTTCCCCTGATGCAATTTTGACTTGTACATCACGCAACTGGTCTTTTCGACATACCTGATTTTAAATCTGGATTATGATAGCCAGGAGTGCCCAGATGATGGTGAGTAGCGGCAGACCGAATGGCAGCAATAGCGGCCAAAGGAGATATCCGGCCAGTAGCCACGTGGTCAAATGCAGCAGGTTTTCGCCAATGATCCGGGATATGGGGAATGATTCGTTGCCGGCAACAAGATTGTTTTGATAGCATTGATACATTTTTTAACTCCCTTATCCAATTAACATTCCTTTATATTTATTCTATTCACTTTGCAAGTATAGGGTTGGCTTTTTTCTTTTAAGTTTTGCCGCCGATCCACATGATTTTAATAAGACTTTCTATATTTTTAAATTCCTTATCGCCGGTAACGAGTTCGGTTTTATTGGCTTGCGCAAGCGCAGCGGCAAAGCAGTCGGCATAAGAAAGTTTATACCTTGATTTGAGTAAGGCCGCCTTGCGGACAAGGGGCCAATCTGCGGCTACTATTTCGATTGGCAGAGTATGCATGAGATCCTCGATCTCTGCAGCTTTCGCTGCGCCGCATTCCAGATGCACGATGTAGAAAACCTCACCAAGGTTTACAGTGCACATGAGCAGTGGTTCATCATCCTCAACGGCCGCGATGAACAGGGCTTCAATCTTTTCGAATCCCGGTTCTTTCTCCAGAAAAACCATCAAGGCATGGGCATCCAGAACCCGGCGCATGGCTCACCCCTCCCGATCTTTTGCCAGTTTCCGCTCCTCGAGGAGCAACTTGGATAGTTTTCCCTTGGTCTTCAGGGTTCCGGATATCTTTTTGAAATAGTCGGCATTCAACAGCTTGAGCACAATCTCCTGATCGCGCTCCTCGACGTTGAATTTTGCTCCCTGCTTGATGTTCAGCCGGCGACGAATCCTGGCCGGAATGACCACCTGGCCTTTTGAAGTAATAACTGTAGTTTCCATGCTTGCTCCTGATAAAAATATAACATAATATATGAAGTATGTCAATAAAATAATTGACTTACCAGATCATTTATGTAATACATATGTTTTGATCAGCTTTGTTTTTTTGTATTCTGGAGTTCTGACACCATGACTTCCTGCAAACGGGATCTCAAATATTGTTAGTTAAATCTAAAATCGAGACCAAACCCCGGAGGTCCCCTCGAACGCTTTAACCGTACTGTCGAAGAACAACATATACAATGGCATGAAGATGAGCTCCTTAGTGATGACCTCGTGGAGTTTAACCATAACTTGATGGAATACCTTATCTGGTTCAACACCGAAAAACCCCACCGCTCGCTTAACAAAAAAACACCTTTGCGCTATTATATCGATTCGCTGAGGACAAATAACAAAAAGTCCAATATGTTATGGACTCTTACAATCTATTTACAATTAACAATAATTCCCTTAATATTTCATTGAGATGAAAAAAGGAATTTCCTATTGTGTTTTTGCAGTTTGTCTGCTGGTGCTGATTAGTGGCTGTAAAACTACCGGGATTGATGAATTTATGAGTGAGATAGCCGGGATATGGCGGTTTGAAATTTCCTATGATGAGTCAAGTAAATTAAATCTGCCCTGGATTATGATTATAACCTTGTATGATGACGGTAATTTTGATTTATTTGCAGAAAATAAAGGGACATACACCACTGATGGAGATGAAATCCGGTTAAGTTTCCCCTATGAAGACAGATATCGCCATACAACTCTACAGTTTAATTTTATTTGTACCAGGTTATCATCCAGGCATATTACTGGTGAGTTAAAGGATGGCACCCAAAGAGTTGGTTTTATTGAAGCTGTCATGATCAACGAATTGAAGCTTTTTGATGTTGTTGGTACCTGGGATTTTAAAGTGACCTATAATGCCGGCTCCGAACCTTTTCGTTTCAACCTCCCGGAAGAATGGCAATTCTCTTTTAACGAACTCGAAGAAGTTTGGCTCTACAATAAAAGAAAACAGACCTATGATTTTGATGGTCTTAATCTACGCTTCCCCTGCCATTATTATATTGACGAATCAACAGGCTCTGCCAAGCATGTTATGTTTGTGGGAGTTATGAGTGATGCGGATCATATGGCCGGTTATCTTTATAACGATGTTGGAGATGCATTGATCCTCGGCACTTTCGAAGCAAACCGGCAATAAACAAGATCTAGGTGACAGTGTTTGAGTTCTTGAGTTTATCAGTATATTTATTTAAATGCAGCAGCATGTAATTAAGTTATAAACTTGTTCTAAATCTTGATTCAGAACGAAAAAACCTCCAAAAAATCACATATAAATAATGTAAGAAAAGATTTAAGGAGGTAAACATGAAAAAGGTTTTATTTTGTGATTTGCTTGAAAAAAAGAGATTAACTAAAAGGTGGTTATTTTTTCCTGTCTCGATTTTTTTACACCTCATTATTATAGGTGCATTAATCATCACTCCTATTTTAAATGCTGACAATGACACACCCATAATGAAATCAATATCTGTATTATTGGGCTCACCGCCCTCACCTTCACCACCTCGACCTCTCCTTGGGAAAAAATGTTCTTCAAAAAAAGACATCAAAGTGAGAAATAAAAAGAGAGTTGAGACGAATGTTAATAAACCAACAACATTAGTTGCGCCTTTTGAAGTCCCCGACAAGATTGAAGAGCCAGACATTGAGGATTTTGGTGAAATTGAGGGTGATATTGACTGATAACTGATAGGAAAATCAATTTGCCCCATGGGTCGATTATACCTCAAGGGAAAAAAAACAAATTTCAAGCGCACCGCGTGAAACTGTTGTGGAAAAAGTGAGGGCGAACGGTCATCCTCTGTGCAAATCTTGACCTCTGCTCAGGATAAGAATCTTATTTTAAGCCACACATCTTCAAAATGCCTGATTCAGGGCATTTTTATTACCATAGACTGAACCACAGCAACCAGGCCAGGATAAAAAAAACGCGGAGCGCTACTCGATCTCGAAGAGCAGGTGGTTGGCCAGGATGTTGTCCCCCTCGTGCACGCCCAGGGACTTGATGACCCCGGACTTGGGGGCGCGAATCTCGTTCTCCATCTTCATGGCCTCGTGGATCAGCACGATGTCGTTCTCCTCGACCCGGTCCTGGACGTGGAAAAATATCTTCTTGATGTAGCCGGGAATGAAGCTCTTGACTACGCCTGATTTGGAGGCACTGACCGGTTTTTCTTTATACAAAAACAGACGGTCGATTTTCAGCAGGGCGGCCGAGAAGAATTCGTCGTCGATATAGATTCCCTGGGGATAACCGCCTTCGTCGCGGACGATCTCCACCTGGTGCAGCTTGTTGTCGACAAAGAACGAAAGCACCTCCTCGTCCTTGACCTCACCAATCAGAATTTCGAGTCTGGTCTTGTCGACCTTGATTTCGGTCGGCGAATGGAAGGTGGCGCTGTTGGCGATCTCGGCCTCGACGATCTTCTTATCCACGTGGAATTTGTACTTCATCGTTCACCTCAATAGCCGCCGAAGAGGCGCTTGAAAAATCCGGGCTGCTTCATCTTTTCGAGCTTGGCGTTGTAGTTCTTCCTGCGATTGTCGATGTGAAAGGCGGCGGCCAGCAGGCCGGCGGCCACCAGCGACTCCTCTTCCGTGTTTTTCAGCTTGCTGAAGTCGAACTTCAGGTGCAGGAAATCGATGATGGTCTCGCCGCTGCGCAATTCCGCGTTCTCCAGCAGGTGCTTCAGAAAAACCAGGTTGGTGCGGATGCCGCGGATGATGATGTTGTCCAGGAAGATGCGCATGTCGTTGATGGCGTTCGGGCGCTCCACGGCGTAGGTCAGGATCTTGCCGATAAAAGGATCATACATCGGCGTTACCCGCGCCCCGGTATAGAGGGTGGTCTTGAAGACATTGCGGATGGTCGAGTAGTGGAAAAAATGGTTGATCTGGCCCGTGGAGGGAAGGAAATTGTTGTAGGGGTCCTCGGCCATCAGCGAGACTAGAAGCACGTGGTGCTTGGGCTTGACGATCTTGATCCCATGCACATGGTGCAGCAGTTCGCCGCGCGAAATCACCACCTGCTTTTTCAGGAAATTCGCGGTCATGTGGACCTCGGAGATCAGGGTGTTGATCTGGAAGGTGGGGTTGATCTCGGAAAACAGGCATTCGTCGTTTTCCACGATGAACTCGACGTATCCCAGGCCGACATAGTTGATCTTCTTGAGCAGGGCCTGGGAACGCTCGTAGAGACAGGTGCGCAAGCGCTCGTTCAGGTTGGGGGAGGGCGATTCCTGGAATATCTTTTGAAAACGGCGCTGGATCGACGACTCGATTTCAGGCAGAAAAAGGATGTTGTCCTTGACGTCGCGGAAGAACGGGATCTCGATGTGGCGGGCATAGGGCCTGAATTCTTCGAAAAACACTCCGTTGCGCGTGTTCTCTTCGCGTTTCAGCAGGTTGGCGATCTGCTCCTGGGCATCGCGCCGGTAGTCGGCGACGCGGATGCTCCGGCCGCCCGAGCCTTTCAGCGGCTTGATGATGATCGGGAAGTTGCAATCGCCGTTGCAGGAATCGAAATCCAGCGGACTCCTGATCAATTTGGAGAATTTCAAGACAGGCAGACCCAGGGCAGCGGCGGTCTCGCGCAATTTGATCTTGTTCTCCACGGCGGCCAGCACCGAACTGTCGGGGCCGATGAAGCGGATATTGTTGTCGCGGCAGAGCTTGGCGAACTGCGGGCTTTCGGCCAGGAAGCCGTAGCCGGGATGGATATAATCGGCGCGCACCTCCTGCGCTTTTTCCAGGATGGCCTCGCCGTCCATGTAACTGTCTTCCAGGCGCGAAGAATAAAACTTGTAGCTGCGGTCGGCCAGCTTGACCGGCAGGCTCAATGAGTCTTCAGGCGAATGCATCAGCAGGGTTTCCATGCCCATGCTGTTCAGGGAGTTGATGATATCCAGGGCGATGACGCCCCGGGTGGGAATCAGTACTTTTTCTTTCATGACCTCACCTTAGAGGGGGATGTTGCCGTGTTTTTTCAAGGGCAATTTTTGCGATTTGCCGGCCAGGGCTTCCAGGTTTTTAATCAGGAAGGGACGGGTCTCCACGGGCAAAATGATCTCGTCCACGTAGCCGTAGGCCGCCGGCTCCTTGGGATTGGCGAATTTTTCCTTGTATTCGGAGATCAGCCGTTCACGGACCGTTTCCGGCTCCACGGCTTCGGAGATATCCTTTTTGAAAATAATGTTGATGGCTCCCTGCGGCCCCATGACCGCGATCTCGGCCGTCGGCCAGGCGCAGACCACGTCGGCACCCAGGTGCTTGGAACTCATCACGATGTAGGCGCCCCCGTAGGCCTTGCGCGTGATCACCGTCAGCTTGGGAACCGTGGCTTCGGAATAGGCGTAAAGCATCTTGGCGCCGTGCTTGATGATGCCCAGCTGCTCCTGGTCGCGGCCCGGCAAAAATCCGGGGACATCGACGAAACTGACCAGCGGGATGTTGAAGGCGTCGCAAAAACGGATGAAGCGCGCCCCCTTCAGCGAGGCCTGCACGTCGAGCGTACCGGCGAAAATTCCGGGATTGTTGGCGATGATGCCGACCGACTTGCCGCCCAGGCGGGCAAAGCCGACCACAAGGTTCTGGGCGTAGCTTTTGTGGACTTCAAGGAATTTCTGCTGGTCGACCACCAGCATGATCAATTCCTTCACGTCGTAAGGCTTGTTGGGGTTGACCGGAACGATCTCGTTCAGCTTGTCGTCCATGCGATCGAAGGGATCGCCGCTGTCGGCATCCGCCACCTGTTCCATATTCGAAGACGGCAGGTAACTGAGCAGCTCCTTGACCATGTCCAGGGTGTCTTTTTCATCGTGGCCGACAAAATGGGCCACGCCGGAAATGGAGGCATGGCTTTGGGCGCCGCCGAGTTCCTCGAACGTCACCTCTTCCTTGTTCACCGCCTTGATGACTTCCGGACCGGTGACGAACATGTAGCTGGATTTGTCGACCATGAAGACGAAGTCGGTGATCCCCGGGGAATACACGGCGCCGCCGGCGCAGGGCCCCATGATCACCGAGATCTGGGGGATGACGCCCGAAGAAATGGTATTGCGGAAAAAAATATCGCCGTAACCGGCCAGGCTGTTGATCCCTTCCTGGATGCGGGCGCCGCCCGAGTCATTGATGCCGATGACCGGCGCCCCGGCCTTCAGGGCCAGGTCCATGATGTTGACGATCTTTCGGGCATGCATTTCTCCCAGCGAGCCGCCGAGAACGGTGAAATCCTGGGAATAAACATAGACGACCTGATCGTTGATCTTGCCGAAACCGGTGATCACGCCGTCGCCGAGGAATTTTTTCTTTTCCAGGCCGAAATTGCCCGAATGGTGAACCACATATCCCTGCAACTCGACAAAGGTATTGGGATCGAACAAATACTCGATGCGGTCTCTGGCGGTCATCAAGCCGCGGGCCCGGCGCTGGGCCAGTTTCTCCAACCCGCCGGCAGCGTCTCTTTCTTCGCGCAGCTTTATCAATTCCTTTATTTTTGTTTTCATTTGTTTCACCTGCAGGCTGAATTGTATAATCATTCCGCAAAAAAATCAAATTCCGCCCTCCAGCCAAGCAAAAAAGCGGCCCTGGGCCTGAAAAACGGTGCCATATACAACAAGGCCACTGAAAACTCCCTGCCCGGGCCAAACAAAACCCCCTCAGGGTTGAAAATGGCTGGGAATTATGGTAAAAATAAAGCAATGAAACACATACTCTTCACGATCAATCCCGGCAACCACAATGGCGATTTCATCTACCTGATCCAGAACGCGTCCTTAGTGGTCAAACTGGTCTTGCTGCTGCTGCTGGCGTTTTCCATTATTTCCTGGGCGATCATCATTTTCAAGCTCATGGAATATTCGCGGGCCAGAAAAAACAGTTTCAAATTCCTGAATTTTTTCAAGAAAAACAAGAACTTCAGCGAGATCAACAATGCCAAATCATTATACGGCAACAATCCCCTGGGCGAGATATTCCGTTTCGGTTACCGGGAGATCGCCCAACAGACCGGAAGCGGGCAAAAACTGGAAAAACTCGACCTGGACAGTCTGCACCGGGCACTGCTTCGGGCCTCCAACCAGGAGATCACCCGTTTTGAACGACTGAACGGTTTCCTGGCCACCTGCGCCTCGGCCGCTCCGTTCATCGGCTTGTTTGGAACGGTCTGGGGGATCATGAATTCCTTCCAGCAGATCGGTATCCAAATGAACGCCAACCTGGCCACTGTCGCCCCCGGCATAGCCGAAGCCCTGATCGCTACCGCCCTGGGATTGTTCGCCGCCATTCCCGCGGTCATCTTCTACAACCTGCTGCTGAACAAACTCAAAGTGCTCATTGCCATAATGGAAGATTTCATCCTTGAATTCCTGAACTTAAGCGAAAAACTAAACTGATGAAAGTCCAATCCCGACATCAATTGCACAGCAACCTGGCCGAGATCAACATCACGCCGCTGGTCGACGTCATGCTGGTGCTGCTGATCATTTTCATGGTCACGGCCCCGATGATGCAGACCGGGATCACGGTCAAACTGCCGTCGGCCGAAACCCGCACCAACCCGAGTTCGGGCGGCCTGGTCCTGACCCTGACCAAGGACCGCTATATATACATGAATGAGCAGATCGTAAACCTGTATTTTCTGGAATCCCGCCTGAAAAGCCATTTTTTGAACATTGACAAGAAAATCGTTTTTCTCAAGGCAGACAAAAATCTCTCTTATGGATACGTTATCGAAGTGATGGACATCATCAAGCTCGCCGGCGTGGACACGGTTGGCATGATCGTGGAGCAGAAGTCGCGGCAATGAAATTCAAGTCCACACTGTTGCTTTCAGTCATACTCCACATCTCCCTGGCCGTGCTATTCATGATTCCCCCGGCGCGGAAAAACAGCGGTGAAATGACCTACTACGTTGACCTGGTCCAACTCGGCGGAGGCGGCGGGGGGGGCAGCGGCAAAGGCGGTGGAGGCGGCAGCGGCAAGGCAGCCGGTACGCTCAAACAGGAAGCCCCGACCCAGGCCGCTTTGATCGAGGAAAAGGGCGGCGGCGTCAAGAACCTGACGGTGGAAAAGAAATTTCAATCTCCTCTGCGCTTTCCCGATAAAGAGAGCAAAAAAACGGTTGAAGATGACAAAATGATCTCGGTTGTCCGCAAGGAAAGGACCATCGCCAAAAGCGAAACTCCGATCCAGGGTAACGTCACAAGCGAAGGGCTGAAAACCGGAATTTCCGGCGGTGGAGGCGGCAGCGGCGATGGCAATGGCTGGGGCAGCGGCCCGGGCGGCCCCGGAGGTTATTTCCCGCATGCATATTACATTGACCTTTTACGCAACCGCATATCTTCTTCATGGTACAGTTCACTGGTCGCTCCGGGGCTGAAAGGCAAACACATCACCGGCGTCTATTTCATCATCCGCCGCAACGGTGAAATCAGCGACCTGCGGCTGGAACGCCCGAGCGGCGTCAGTTCCCTTGATCTATCAGCCCGGAGGGCCATCGAAAACGCCGCACCCTTCGCTCCCCTGCCCAATGATTTTTCCTCGCAATACCTGGTCGTTCATTTTGAATTCGAATGGGAGAAATAATGAAAATACAAAAAATAGTCCTGTTTCTTTTCATCTGCTTGTTGAGCTGGCAACTGCGCGGCCAGGAGGAGATCACCATCCGCATCAAGGAAGGGTTGCCCATGATCCCGGTGGCCATGCCGGAATTCCAGTTCAGCGAAGCAGCGGCGCAAAAAAGCGAAGTAAAAAGTACGATCTACGAGACCATATGGAAAGACCTTGAGTTTTCCCGCATCTTCAAAATGGTGCCGCGCGAGCATTATTCCTATATTCCCCGCTTCAATCACAACGCCATCAATTTCAAGGATTGGGCCTCAATCCAGGCCAATATCCTCATTTCCGGCCAGTTGGAAATCACAGCCGACGAACGCATCATTTTTTCATTTAAAGTGTATGAAGTAGCAAGCGCCAGGTTCATCTTCGGTAGGAATTTCGGCGGCAAAAAGGAACTGAGCCGCCTGATCGCCCACCGCGCCGCCGACGAGATGCTGAAGCATTTCGGTGAAAAACCGCTTTTTACATCGAAGATCGTTTATGTATCCGAAACAGGCAGGGACAAGGATATTTACATCATGGACTACGACGGTTTCCGCCCGATCCGCATCACCTTCAGCAGCGCCATCGACATGCTGCCTTCCTGGAGCGCCGACAATGAAAAAATCCTATACACGTCGTACCGTAACCTCAATCCCGACCTGTTCATGTTTGACATCTATGCCGGGAAAACGGAATTGCTGTCAAGCGGAGGCAGCAATTACGCGGCCGACTGGTCTCCCACTGCCGAGCAGATCGTATACACGTCTTCCAAGAACGGCAATGCCGAAATTTATCTGAAAAACATGAAAAGCGGCCAGGAAAAGCGGCTGACCTTCAACCCGGCCATCGACACATCGCCCTGCTGGAGTCCCAACGGACGCGAGGTCGCCTTCACTTCCCAACGCAACGGCACACCGCAGATCTACATCATGGATGCCGAAGGCAGCAACATCCGCCGCATCACCACCGAAGGTTCCTACCACGATTCGGCCGCCTGGTCGCCCGACGGCATGCGCCTGGCTTTTGTTTCACGCATCGAGAACCGCTTCGATATTTACGTCTTCAACCTGAAAAGCAACGAGATCAGCAAATTGACCGAAAACGCCGGCCGCAACGAAAATCCCTCCTGGTCGCCAGACGGCCGGCACCTGGTCTTTTCCTCGAACCGCAGCGGCAAGTATCAGCTGTACCTGGTCGATTACGATGGCCGTAATGTCCGGCAGATCACGGCCAGCGGCGAGAACAAAATGCCGAAATGGCAGAAATCGCCGAAATCACCCAAATAAAGCCCCCGATACATTTGACAAAATATTTCTTATATATTATATTTTTAGTATAAATAATAAAAGGAGGATCCATGAAAAAATGTCTGTTGATTTTGTTAGCACTGTCACTAATCCTGATGTTTAATGCCTGCGGTAAAAAAGCCGCTAAGGTCGCGCCCGTTCAAGAGCCCGTGGTGGAAAAAGTGGAAGAACCAACCCCCCAGGTCGAAAAACCCGTGCTGAGCGAGGAAGAGATCTTCCAGCAGAAATCCCTGGAAGAACTAAACAAGGATCAGATACTAAAAAGGATCAACTTCGACTTCGACAAATACACGATCCGGGAAGACATGAAGGCCATTATTCAGGCCAACGCCAACTGGCTGCTTAAGTTCGCCAGCGTGGAAGTCTTGATCGAGGGCCATTGCGACGAAAGGGGCACCATTGAATACAACATCGCCCTGGGCGAAAAAAGAGCCGAAGCCGCTAAAAATTACCTGGTCTCCCTGGGCATGAATGCCGCCAAGATCAAGATCATCTCCTACGGCAAAAACAAGCCGCTGGTTCAGGGCGAGGACGAAGATTCCTACTTTCAGAACCGCCGCGCCGAGTTTGTCATCACCAAAAAATAGCCCGCATGAAGCCAAAGTTCATTCCGGCACTGATGGTGCTGTTGTTACTCAATTTGCCGCTCCGGGCGGTAAAAAAGGACACCCAGATCATCCTGGACGAAATGCAGAAACTTTCCGAATCTATCGCCAAACTTTCCGCCCAGGTCACAGAACTGCTTAAAAAATCAGGCATCAGCGATGAAAAAATCAGTGCCATTGCCAGGAACCAGGCCGATTTAACACAAAGCAAAGAAAATTTCATGCTCAGCATGCAGTTTTTCAAGGAAGAATTGAACGATCTGAAAAATTCCCTGAACAAACTGGACGACAAAATAGAAAAGTTCCCGGTGGGAACCTTGCCGGCAGGGACGGCCACTTCCACCACACCCGACGAGACCTCTCTGACCCAGGATCCTTCCAGCATCTATTACGCGGCCTATTCCGATTACATCAAGGAAAATTTCGACCTGGCCATTGAAGGATTCAGGCAATTTATCCTCAGGTTCCCGGAAAGCGGCCTGGCCGACAATTCCCTGTATTGGATCGGTGAATGTTTTTACGCCAAAAAAAAATACCAGGACGCCATCAATACATTCAATGAACTGCTGGCAAAATACAGGGACGGCGACAAGGCTGCCGCCGCGATTCTCAAAAAGGGCTATGCCCTGATCGAAATGGGTCGGCAAAGCGAAGGCATCGCCATTTTGAAGGAATTGATCTCCCGCTTCCCCTTGTCCGAAGAAGCCTCGCTGGCCGGACAAAAAATCAAGGAGTTCAGCGAATAACATGAGCCAAGTCCGTAGTTTGAACCGTGTTATCCTGGTTGGCCGTATGGGAAAGGATCCCGAGATCACCGTTGTGGCAAGCAGCGGCCGGCAACTGGCCAAATTCAGCCTGGCCACCAACGAAGGGTATTTTGACAAGAACAACAATGCCTGGAAAGATTTGCCGACAGAGTGGCACAACATCGTCGCCTGGGGACCGCTGGCCCAGAAAGTCGAAAAAAGCCTGGGTAAGGGCGACATGGTCCTGGTCGAAGGCAGCATCCGCACCCGCAAGTGGCAGGACAAGAACGGCCAGGACAGGTGGAACACTGATATCCAGGCCGACAACGTGATTGTCCTGGACCGTCGTAAGGACTCGGCCGGACAGGGTTCGGGATCCTCCTATCCCGGAGACAAATTCCACAGGGATTCTTTCCCGGAAGCGAACAGCCAAAGCACTCCCCCGTTTGAAAGCGCGAGGGAAGACCCCGCCTGTGAAGAGGATCCATTTTAATGGCTTTCGTCAATTACAACAACAAGGAGATTACGGCCAAGATCGTGTATTACGGGCCGGCGTTGAGCGGCAAAACAACCTGCCTGCGCTATATTTTCAACTGTGACGAAGTCGACAACAAGGGCAAGCTGATCACCTTGGATACCGACGGCGACCGCACCCTGTTTTTTGATTTTTTGCCCATGGAGATCGGGAAATTGGGCAATTACTCCGTGAAGATCCAGCTTTATACCGTTCCCGGACAGGTGGCTTACGACACCACCCGCAAACTGGTGCTTCAGGGAGCCGACGGTGTGGTCTTTGTCGCCGATTCCCAGGTCATCTTACGCGAACAGAACGTCGAAAGCTTCACCAATTTGAAAAAGAATTTAAAACTCAACAACCTGCAATTCGAAAAAATTCCTCTGATCTTTCAATTCAACAAGAGAGATCTCAAGGAGATCCTGCCCATCAGTGCCTTGAACAAGGATTTGAACCCGGATAACAAGTCTTTTTTTCCGACCGTGGCCACAAACGGGGAGAATGTGCTGGAAGGTCTACACGCCATCATCAAACTGGTCATCCTGCACTTGAAAAATCAGTTGTCCATTTTCCAGAAAGACAAGACCGTCATGTTTTCCCGGGAAGAAATCACTTCGTCCACTCCCAAACCCGAAGAAAAAAATGTTGTTTTAAAGAACATGGCCGAGGAAATCCCGGTTGCCGATACCGAGGCGGAGGAGGTTTTCGAGTTGTCTTCCCCCATGGTAGACGCCGAGGATTCCCTGAAAGCGTCCGGCGATGAAGACATATTCGATTTGGAAGATGCCCAGGAAATAAATAGTGACAAATCGGACAGCGAAATTCCCGAGATCAATTTCACCGATGAAGAACAGAAAGACACAGACTCCGTCAAGGTTGCCGCGATAAAGACCGACGAGGATACCGGCGAGAGACCGCTCCTGGTCATGCCAATAGGAAAAAGTATCGACCTGCCCATCACACTGGAGATCCCCGATGATTCCGACGACGTCAAAATAAATCTCAACTTGAAGATAACTTTGAAAAAAAAGTGAACCACGCCGCATGAAAAAAGTGATCTGTTCACTGTTGTTGCTTTTTTTGTATGGCAATAACGTCTTTGGTCAGCAAAGCGCCGAAGCACTGGTTATGGAAAGCACCGCTTTTCTGAAAGCATTTTTTATCAACAGGTTCGATGTCAACGTGGCGGTCGCCCGCTTCGAAAATGATTCGGAATTGACCGACACGGCCATGCAAAAGATCTATCAAATGCTGATCTCCCGTTTGGAAAACGAAAAGAATATCCACATTGCCGACCTGTTGATCAATTTCTCCAATGGCCGGGGCGAATTTAATCTGGGCCGGGCCGATGATCTTCATTTCCTGCTGGGCCTGAAATTGATTCAGAACAAAAGCAAAACCGGTCTCGGGCTGACCATCTTTTCCCGCCTGCAGGACAAGATCGTCGCTATCAAGTACTTCGAAAAAGCCCTCAGCAAAGGGGAAATGGATTTCCTGAATACAAGGAATTTTTCTTTTTCCGAACTGGGTTTTTCAAAATTGCTTGAATTCGAAAGCAAAAAAAACTTAATGGATATCCAGTCCCTGGCTGGCAGCGACGGGCGTGACCAATATTTTTTTTACTTTCCCGATGAGATCGTCATTTACCTGGCTAGCAACATGCGCTTGGAGAAGTATCTCCAGTTCAAACTGGCATGGACGAGGCCGATTTATCCGGTGCTTCATTACGAAGGCAAACTCCTGCTGCTGCAAATGAATCAGGGGCTTGTTTTAACGGCCGGAAACAATTTTTCACCCTACGCCAAGGTCCTGACCTTCCGCAACAGCCAGTGGCAGGAAATCCAGAAAATCGATTTTGTTCCCTGCAAATACCTGATTTTAAACCAGAACCCGTACCTGGTCGGCGCGCGCTATGATGAAGGCAGGAATTATTTCAAGGACAAAATTTATTTCATGCCTTTCAGCGATCCGGCCGACAGAGCGGGCATCTATGAAAAGAAGGCAACCCCGGCCCTGGCCCTGGATTTCTCCGTCCAGGAAGGGCAGCTGCAGGCCGTCCACCTCATCGACCGCAACTATAATTATCATCTGTTCACCTCGGAATTCGCAGAGCAATTTCCGCTACCCGAAAAGAAAGGCGCTTCCTTGGCCGCCCTTGGGGGCGCATGGCTGGCCGTCAGCGATTACACGCGCACATCCGACCAGCTGTTTTTTTATGACATCCAAAACGGCGGGCAAAGGCTAGTATACTCGGAAAAAATTCCGGGTGAAATTCAATTCATCTCAGCAGGCGTCTGGCAAAATATCAGGGGCTTCTGGACCGGCGTCAGGCAAGAACGGGACGGCCTGGAGCGGTTTATGGTCCAGTTCTGGGGAAAACGCGATGGACAAAGGTAAACTGCTGCTCATACCGCTGACGCTGGCTTTGATTTTCGCCATCAAACCCTATTACGGGGGCGAGATCACAATCCGGCTGAATGAGCCGACCTCCTTCACCCTGAACACCGCCAATTATTCAAACCTGATCTTCTATTCCCTGATCTACGATAATTTTTTTTATTTGAAAAAAAACGGTGAAATATTCAGCAATGTCTTCCAGGAATACCGCTATGATGCCGGCAGCAAAACCCTAAGCCTGACGGTCAAGGACAATCTCAGCTTCTCGAACGGCAAACCGCTGACGGCCCGGAACATACAGGTTTCGCTAAAAATATTCATGAATTCCGATCTTTTTGCGGCCAGCAAATTGAGCAAGACGGTCAAAAACGTACGCGTCAACGAAAACCAGGTCAGGATTGAGCTGCTGGCCGACAACCCTGATATCCTGAGCCTGCTCACCGCCCCGGAACTGGTGGTGCTGGCCGAAAATGAAATGTCATTTTCAGGCATGTTTTTTCCCCATGAATGGGAGAAGAACCACCACCTCACCCTGAAAGCCAATCCCTTTTATGCCGGAGGCCGGACCTACCTGGACAAGGTCAAGATCACTTTCAGCGAAAGCACACCGCCCGACCTCTTCCTGGCCAACCCGAACCAATTCAAGGAAAATTTCCGGGAATTCGATTCCGGTATTTTCCAGAACATCTACCTGTGCTTTCTGCAAAACGATATGGGCCAGAACACCAAGATCGCCCTTTTTACCCTTTTAAAGAGGTTCAACGAGGCCACGGGAAACAAATACAAGGAATTGCGCACCCTGACCAGCGACGAGGAATCGCCGGTTTCCATACAGATCAAGACCATGTCCCCGCAAAAAACCGCATCCATCCTGAAACACTCCGAGATCAAACTCTACATCCTCGCCTCGCTTTCCAACCTGGAAAAAGACCTGGCCGCCTATTTAAAAAACAGCAACTTCAAGATCGAGACGCTGTTCATCGATGACAGCCAGTTAATGGCTTTCCTGAATTCGGCTGCCATTCAGTACCTTCTCATCGACAAGATCTTTCAAAAAAAAGTTCCTGCCGAAGAAAAAATCAGCCGCATCCTGAAGGAGTCCAGTTTCAACCAATTCAACGCCAGGTACCTGCGCATGCTCAGCGAACTGGACGAGGTCAAATTCAGCAACTCCCAGGAGCTGCTGATGGAGCAGATCGCCCGCATCAGTGAGGCGATCGTCAACGACGGGATTATTTTCCCTCTTTTCCAAAAAAATTATTCTCTCTATATTCACAAAGTGTGGCCGGCAATCGAAATAGATTATTACGGCAGGCCGCTGCTGCAAAAAGTGAGCAAAAACAATGATTAAAAAAACAGTGGTCGTGGCCGGTTGTTTCTTCCTGGCCCTGAACGCGTTCGCCCTGGATGCCGGATTGATCGCCGGTTCCATCAGCAAGCCGTCCAGTTTTTTCTATGGTTTGTCGGCCGGTTCCGGTACCATCGTGCCCCTGCTCAAATTCGAGTTCGAAGGCTACCGGATCAAGGAAACGGGTTGGAACAGCCTGAGCGCCGCCGTAAAACTCCGGCCCAAGTTCGGTAGATTCGCCCCGTACGCAGTCCTGGGAACGGGAGGCGAATTCGAAAAACTGAATTTCCGTTTCAGCGAGTACCGCTTCTATACCATGGCGGGCGGCGGTTTTCATATTTTTTTCACCTCCATGTTTTCCCTGCGTTTCGACCTGCGCTTTCTCCATTTTTCAGATGTTAACAAGACCCGCGTCAGCGGCGGCGTTTTCGTCCACCTCTGAGTCCGGCCCCATCCCCTTCCCCTAAAGGAGAAGGGGGAATTCAAGATAATTGCTGCATTTATTGGGTTCTATTAAGGTGGTTGCCCCCTCGCCTTGAGGAGAGGTACGCATCGCCATGCCGAAGCCTTGAGAGGCATCTGGCGATGCCATCCCGCAACGCGGGTGGGGGCGGGGGTGAGGCAATATTGACAAGCAACCACTTTTCAGTTATAAATACTCCTTTCACTGCCAAATTATATAAATTCAAGTGAGTTTTACCGATTTTCAGGAGGTACTAGTGAATATTTACGTTTGCATCAAGCAAGTTCCCGATACCGAAGCCAGCATTCTGGTCAAGGACGGTAGGTCGATCAACGAGGCCGCCATCAAATGGATCGTCAGCCCCTATGACGAATACGCGATCGAAGAGGCCTTGAAACTGAAGGAAAAAGTCCCAGGTTCAACGGTAACCGCGGTGTGCCTCGGGCCGGAACGGGTGCAGAACGCCCTGCGTACCGCCCTGGCCATGGGCGCCGACCACGCCGTGCACGTGGAATGCAACGCCGCCCTGGATTATCAGAACACGGCCCGGGCCCTGGCCCAGGTCATCCGGGCCGACAAGGAATTCGGAATTATTTTCATGGGCAAGCAAGCCATCGACGATGACGCCTACCAGCTGCACATCCTGCTGGCCGAGGAACTGGCTATCCCCGTCGCCACCAATGTCATGGCTTTCGCCTTCGACGGCGGCAAGGTCCGGGTGGAGAGGGAGATCGACGAGGGCGCCAGGGAAGTGATCGAAATGGCCGTCCCCTGCATCGTGGCCGCGGCCAAGGGTTTGAACACCCCCCGTTACGCCTCGATGATGGGCATCATGAAAGCCAAGAAGATCGAGATCAAAAAGATCACGTTGAGCGAAATCGGCATTGACGAGTCCCAGAACCGCATCCGCCTGCTCAAGCTGGCGGCCCCGGCCGAAAAACCGCAGGGCAGGGTCATTGCCGGCGAAGCGGCCGACGCGGTGCGGGAACTGGTGCGCTTGTTGCGCGAAGAAGCCAAGGTACTTTAGGAGACGAACATGGCCAACATTGGATTGTATATCGAACTGAAAGAAGGGATTTTCAAGAAATCGAACCGTGAACTGCTAAGCCTGGCCAGAAAAAGCGGCCAGCCCGTGCACGCCGTGCTGTTTTGCCCGGACGTGCAGCCCTACATGGAAGAGTTGCAGGGCATCCAAACCGTTATTCAGGTACAGGGAGCGGACCTCACCTATCAGCCCGACCGCTATGCCCGCACCCTGGCAGCGGTCATCCAGGAGTTCAAGCTTGAACTTTTCTGCGGTATTTTTTCCGCCCAGGGTAAAGACCTGTTCCCGCGCCTGGCCGCCAAGGCCAAGGCCAGCCTGGTCAGCGACTGCCTGGACGTTGATCTCGACACCCGCAAAGCCATCAAGCCCGTATATTCGGGCAAACTGCTGGCCGAGTACCAGATCGACGCCGGGACAGCCCTGTTCACCGTCAGGCCCAACGTCATTGCCGTCGAAACAACGGCTGCGGCCAAGGCGCCGGAGATCAAGACCGTGGCCCTGGACAACGGCGAATTGCTGACAAAAATCGTCAGCGTGGAGAAAAGCGCCTCACAAAAAATTGATTTGACCGAAGCCGAGATCATTGTTTCCGGAGGCCGGGCCATGAAAGGCAAAGAAAATTTCGCCATACTGGAAGACTTGGCCAAGGTGCTAAATGGCGGCCTGGGCGCTTCGCGGGCGGCGGTCGACGCCGGTTTTGCTTCGGCCGACATGCAGGTTGGACAGACCGGCAAGGTTGTCAACCCCAAGCTGTACATTGCCTGCGGCATATCGGGGGCCATCCAGCATTTCGTGGGCATGAAGACCTCAAAGATCATCGTGGCCGTCAACAAGGACCCGGAAGCCCCCATTTTCAAAAAAGCCGATTACGGCATTGTCGGCGATCTGTTCACCCTCGTGCCGCTTTTGAAAGAAGAATTCAAAAAAGTTCTATCCTGAACGCAAAGCAAAAAGTCAGGCCTGCGCGTTTTGCAGCAGCACCTTTTCATAATCCCGCTTCAGTCGTTTGTTTTCGCTTTCCAGATGCCTGATCTGCCCACGCAGCGTCCGCAATTCCAGCAGCCACTGCAGCAATTGCCTGTCGGTCTGCTTGCGGGATATTTTTACTTTAACCAGCTGAATTTCGATGTAATTATCAAGAGTCATTCATTTTCTCCCTGCGCATTATAAAACTTCCGCGGCTTGTTTTCAAATGGCAAGGCGCCTATGTCCCGCCTCTCCTCCCCGCGATTTGACTCTCCACCCCGATTCGGCTAAAATAACTTCTAAACAGAGGAGCGCGAATGGCAAAAAAAGCATTGATCACCGGCGTCACCGGGCAGGACGGATCCTATCTCGCCGATTTCCTGTTGGAGAAAGGCTATGAGGTATACGGCATGGTCCGCCGTTCCAGCATGGAAAAATTTGACCGCATCGAACACATCAAGGACCGCATCAAGATTCGCCAGGCCGACCTGCTGGACCAGTATTCCATCAGCAAGATCATCGCGGAGATCCAACCCGACGAAGTGTACAACTTGGCCGCCATGAGCTTTGTCCCCACCTCTTGGGACCAGCCGGTGCTGACCGCGGAATTCACGGCCATCGGCGTCACCCGCATGCTGGAAGCCATTCGCGCCGTCAATCCACGCCTCCGCTTTTACCAGGCTTCCTCTTCGGAAATGTTCGGCATGGTCAAGGAGATCCCCCAGACCGAGCTGACCCCCTTCCATCCGCGCAGCCCCTACGGCGTGGCCAAGATCTATGGCCATTGGATCACGGTCAATTACCGCGAAAGCTACAACATCTTCGGTGTTTCGGGCATCCTATTCAACCACGAGTCGCCCCGCAGGGGCATCGAGTTCGTCACCCGCAAGGTCACCTACAATGCCGCCAGGATCAAACTGGGCTTGAGCAAGGAACTGCGCCTGGGCAACCTGGAAGCCAAACGCGACTGGGGCTACGCCCTGGACTACGTCGAAGCCATGTGGCTGATGCTGCAGCAGGACAAGCCCGACGACTTCGTTATCGCCAGCGGCGAGACCCACTCGGTGCAGGAGCTGGTGGAGATCGCCTTTTCCCACCTGGACCTCGATCACAAAGATTTCGTTGTCCTGGACAACAAATTCATCCGCCCGGCCGAAGTCGACCTGTTGCGCGGCGACTTCAGCAAAGCCAAAAAAATACTGGGCTGGCAGCCCAAAGTCCACTTCGCCGAATTGATCAGGATGATGGTCGATTCCGACATGGCCCTGCTCAAAAAGGACTACCGCTTATGAATGACAAGGAAGAACGGCCCTGGGGCTGGTTCGAGATCCTTTTCGAAGAGGCGAAACTGAAGATCAAGCGCATCATGGTCAAACCCGCCAAAAGGCTCTCCCTGCAAAGCCATGAGCACCGTGCCGAGAACTGGGTGGTGGTGCAGGGGCAGGCCCGGGTTACCCTGGGCGAGGAAACGCTCGAGTTGGAAAAAAGACAGTCGGTCTTCATTCCAGAAAAAACAAAGCACCGCATCGAAAATCCGGGAAAAGAAGAATTGGTCTTTATCGAAGTGCAGACCGGAACCTACCTGGGCGAAGACGACATCACCCGCTTTCAGGACGACTTCGGCCGCAGTTAGCCATTTGGCCAACGTGCTTCAACAATAAAAAAGAGGAACACTCATGTTGCAGAAAGAAATCGGCCTGCAGGCGGTCGGCGCCGCCATGAACCTGGCCGCTACCATCCAGAATGAAATGACCGGCAAGTACACCCTCACCAAAACCGATCGCAGCCCGGTGACCATCGCCGACTTTGCCGTTCAGGCCCTGATCTGTAAAATTCTGAGCAGCCATTTTCCGGGCATCCCCATCGTGGGCGAAGAAGATTCGCTGGCCCTGCGCCAGCCGGAAAACCGGGAATTATTTAGCAAGATCATTCATTATCTGATAAAATGCGACGCGCCCATGGAAGAAAAAGAGATCTGTGACTGTATCGACCAGGGCGGAGCGGAACCGAACGGGACCTTCTGGACCCTCGACCCCATCGACGGCACCAAGGGCTTCCTGCGCGGCGAGCAGTTCGCCATCGCTTTGGCGCTGGTTCAGGGCGGGCAGGTCCGCCTGGGCATCCTGGGCTGCCCGAACCTGCCGCCGGCAACCGGCGGCACCCTGTTCTGGGCCATCCAGGGCCAGGGCGGCTGGAAGATCCCGGCCGCGGGTGGCAGCGCCGAACCCATCCGCGCGTCCGTCAGAACCGATCCGACCCGAATGAAATTCGTCGAAAGCTACGAGTCCTCGCACAGCGACAAGGACACCCAACTCGAGATTTCCCACAGCCTGCAGATCTCGAATCCACCCGAACAAATGGACAGCCAGGTCAAGTACGGCATCGTGGCCTCAGGCGACGCCGACATCTACCTGCGCATCCCCAATCCCGCCACCCCCGATTACCGCGAGAAGATCTGGGACCACGCCGCCGGCAGTTTGCTCGTGGAAGAAGCCGGTGGCTGGGTCAGCGACATCGATGGCAAAAAGCTCGATTTTTCCGTTGGCAAGACCCTGCGCAACAACCGCGGCATTCTGGCCAGCAACGGCCGCATCCACTCGCGGGTGCTGGAAATCATCGCGGAGATGGACGGGCGGAAATAAAGAAATTATCCCCTGTCATCAAAGGGCGGTTCACGAACCGCCCCTACAAAAAGAATTAGAATAACCATTCCCTGATTTATAAATTGATGGGATTATTTTCATCATCATTCCAATTCGCAGGATTTGAGACAATATAATTGCCAATTCGATCAAATTCGCATTGATCCCTGATGATGCGCTCATAATAATTGCGCTGCCAAATCGGAGCTCCAGCTGTCTGCCGGTATTTGTTCACCAACTTGGTCGAATGTGTCTTGAACGCCCCCAGAATTCGTCCCAATGGTTTTATTCTTCGTGTAGGGGCGGTTCGGGAACCGCCCAAATATCGGTCAATCAGCAATATTCCATGTATATGATTTGGCATGATCACAAAATCCGCTAATCCAACATGATCATGTCGTTTCTCCAGCCATAACCATGTTTCAGCGATGATCGAACCGAATTTATTCAAGATAATTTTCCCATTAACGATCTCTCCAAACATGCATTCACGGTTCCAGGAACACATCGTCACGAAATATGCTCCGTTCCGTGAATAATCGTATCCCTTTAAGCGGATGGACCGGCGATGATGGATTTCCGGATTGAACTTCATGCAATATAGATGGGCGGTTCACGAACCGCCCCCTCATTAATAAACATTACAAATCTAATGAGTTATTTGGGACACCGAGGGTTCTTTCAATCCCTTTTCACGATAGAATTTTTTCATTTCCCAATAATGCAAAACACTGTATTCCCTTGCCATCATGAATCCCACCATTTTTGCCCCTGCTTCCTTGGCAGCTTGCAATACGTCTATGATTTTCCCCCATGGCGCCTCTGATTCTGCAAAAATTCTAAGCCTTTTCGATTGAAATTCATCCATTCTATCAGCCAATAAACCTTTCATTTTGGATAAATCTTCTATTTCACGGTCAATAATATAAATTTCCCCAGTTTTTTTAATAGTCACACTCGTAGATGAATAACCTGACGGTTCATAATTGGCATATTTAATTTCTGTTTGCTCTTCCAATACCGGGAGAAAACTCCAATTCATAATTGCTCCAGGAAATACAATCAATGCAACAATCAGCAAAATATTGGCCAAAGGAATAATATCCGGCAGATATTTCATTTGCCGCAGGAACCTGGTTGTATCAATCTTGTTCATTCTCTCTCTTTCCTTATCTCCTAACCAATCCCATTGTGGCAAACAGACAAAAAACTGTCAAATTGGTTTTTATGTAGGGGCGGTTCCCCCTGGCGGGGACAAGCGCGAACCGCCCTTGTTTTACACGTGCCCCAGGTCCAGCGCCCAGGCCGCCTTATCGGCGGTCGAGGGCCGGTAGGTCTCAAATTGTTGCAGCAATTCCTCGGGGTTTTCAGCAGTCAATATCATGGAACGATGGGCCGCATCGAGGAATCCCTGGGCCACGACCTGGTCAAGAAAAGCGAGTAGCGTCGAATAGTAAGCGCCGACATTGAGCAGGCCGCAGGGCTTGCCGTGCATGCCCAGCTGCGCCCAGGTCAATATTTCAAATATTTCTTCCAGGGTGCCCAGTCCGCCCGGCAAGGCCATGAAGCCGTCGGCGAGTTCGGCCATCATGGCTTTGCGCTCATGCATCGAGCCCACCACCCGCAGGTCGGATAGCCCGCTGAAAGCCACCCTCTTTTCATGAAGCTCCCTGGGGATCACGCCGATGACTTCGCCGCCGTTTTCCAGGGCGGCCCGGGCCAGTTGACCCATCAAGCCGACCTTGCCGCCGCCGAAGACCAAACCGATCCTACCCTGGGCGAGGAGTGCCCCCAGCTGCCGTGCCGCCCGGACATATTCGGGTTTGGCGCCCGGGCTCGAACCGCAGAAGACGCATATTCTTTTCATGTGTATTCCCTATTATTTCAAGATGTCGCACATGATCCCGCAGGCGGTTTCCATGTCGGGCGTTCCCTGGGGCACATGGCTGCCGGGGCCGAAGGCGCTGCGCGCCCATTCGAACAGCATGGGTCCGTTTACCGGGTCGTTGGCGTTGAAGTTGGCCTTGAAGTACTCCTTCAGCAGCCAGGAAGTGCGGGGAAACAGGTGGAAGTGCAGCCGGGGATCGACCTCGCAGAATGAAAGGATATAGACCCGCTCGGGCTTGACCGCCTTCTCTATGGCATTGATCGCTCGCTTTAGCATAACACCGAGAAGCCGTGCGGTTCTTTTTGGCAATTGGGCCAGGCTGGCCTCCGGCCCCTTCAGCCTTAAAATCAAATAACCGGGTATGGGGCACTCGGCACTTTGCTCCAAGCTGAACAGTTCGTCTTCGAAAACCAGTAATTCTTTCGCTTGCCGGCTCATGACTTCTCCCTTGCTATTTTTCAATAACCGCCAATGGCGGGAACAGTTCGGGCGGCTTGCGGTGGCGGGTTCCCTGTTCATACGCATAGGCGATCCTGATCAGTGTGGGTTCGGAAAACATCCTGCCCAGGAATTGCAGGCCGGCCGGCAAATTTCCCGAAGTGAAACCCATGGGCACGGTAAAGGCCGGCTGGCCGGTATGGGGGGCGATCAGCTGGCTGTTGTCACCCCGATAGCCGCTGAAATCGCCGACCTTGGCCGGGGGCTGGTTCCAGGTCGGATAAATGAGCGCATCGAGTTTCAGGCTGTCCATCACCTGCTCGATGGCCTGGCGAAAGGCTATACGCTTGGGATCGTTGTAAACGTCAAGACAGGGGGAATCGGGTTTTTCATCGCGGCCGGAATTTGCAGCGAAATATTCAAGATCTTCCTTGATATAGCCGGCAAACTTGCCGCTGGCGATGATTTCAGCAAAGTTCTTGACCGGAGCATCCCGGCCAAAAACCGACAGGTAGTCGTTTATATCGGCCTTAAAGGTCGAACACCACTGGTTGGCGCTCACGGCGGCGAAGCCGGGGATAACGACGGGATCAACAATTTCAGCGCCCAGAACTCTGATATCCAGGATCGCTTTTTCAAAAAGAACCTTGATCTGCGGGTGGACATCCTTTTCACTCAAAATTCTCAGCACCCCCACCCTGGCTCCCTGCAAGCCATCGGCCATGAGAAACTGCCGGTAGTTCTCGGGAACCTTGCCCCGACAGTGCTCTGTGAGCGGATCCTGCGGATCGTAGCCGGCAATCACTTCCAGAACACACACGGCATCGGCAACGGTTCTGGCCATGGGACCACCCACATCATTGCGCAGGTACAGAGGCACAATGCCATACCTGCTGGTCAAACCCAAAGTGGATCTGAAACCGACCAAAGCAGTGTGCGCAGACGGACCGCGGATCGAATTTCCGGTATCCGAGCCCAGACCGACTGTTCCGAAGCTGGCAGCCACGGCCGCGGCCGTGCCGCCGCTGGAACCCGCCGGAACATGGGCCAGGTTGTAGGGGTTCAGGGTTTCTCCGGCCAGCGAGCTGATGGTCACCTTGGGGCTGAATGCCCATTCGGCCATATTCGCTTTGGCCAGGACAATGGCCCCGGCCGCCTTGATTTTTTTTACCTGCCAGGCATCCCGGCCCGGGATGAATCCTTTCATGGCCAGCGATCCGGCGCTGGTTTGCAGGCCGATGGTATTGAAATTGTCTTTCACTATAATGGGAATTCCGTGCAGCGGTCTTAATTTCCCTGTGACGCGAAACTCTTTATCCAGCTCCCTGGCGGTTTCCAGAGCCTGGGCATTGATCACAACAATGGCATTCAGTTTATTTGGTTGGTCATACGCTGCAATTCTGCTAAGGTAAGCGCGCACCAACTGTTCACAAGTAAGAGTTCCGTTCCGATAACCCTGGTGAATATCAGCAATGGTCATTTCCGTCGGGTCAAAATTGACCGGGAGCAAACGCTGCGGCATACTGCAGCATCCTGTTTGCCATAATGTAAAGGCCATTACAAATATTATAGCAACAAATAGCTTCATTTTTTTTGCCATGTAACCTCGCATGCTTCCGGATTCAATTGATCTTAAATCTTTCATCCCAGTCTTTCAACCATCCTTTTTTCCATGATTTTCATTTTGCCGGATTCGCTGGCCGAAGTGGCGAATCTCAATCAACAGTTCCTGCAGATCGCTTAGATTGGTAAAAGGATTCATCAAGGTCAAACGCAGGCAAATTTCACCGGCAATCGTGGTCTGGACAATATAAAAGCGGCCATGGGCAACAAGTTGACGGCGAAGTTGGGCGTTGTATTCACCCCATTGGCCGGCCGGCACGCGGGCGGGCTGATGGCGGAAACAGACGATGTTGGCCTGAGGCTCGACAGCCAGCCTGAAATCGCTCTCACCTTGGAGCACGGCGGCAAAGTCGCGGCTCAGGTCATAAACACGGGTGATATATTCCGAGAATATCCCTTCCCCCACCGTCTTGAGCAGCATCATGACCTTAAGACCCATCATTTTCTTGGTGCATTCGATGGTGTTGCGGGCGATGTCCTGCCAGTGTATTTGCTGCTGCTCAGGCAGGAGGTAGCTCGCTTTTTGTGAAAAGATGCGGTTTAAGACGGTGCCATCGCGAAACAGGACGGCGGTGGCCAGGGCCGGGCAAAGCATCATCTTGTGAAAATCAATGACCAGTGAATCAGCATCTTCAAGACCCCGGACCAGATGGCGATACTTCGGCGAAAAACAGGCCGCCCCGCCGTGGGCGGCATCGACATGGAACCAGAGGCCGTTTCTTTTGGCGAATTCGCCGATTTCCGGCAGCGGATCATAGGCCCCTGTGGAAGTGGAACAGGCGTTGGCCACGACGGCGAAGACCTGTCGGCCACGGGCCCGGGCGGTTGTCAGCGCGGATTCCAGCAATTCCGGCCGTACCTGCAAATGGTCATCGACCGGCAGCTTGATCAGCCCCTGGCTGCCGAGGCCCATGATCTTCAGGGCGCGGGCCACACTGTAGTGGGATTCTTCGGAAACCAGCACGGCCATGGGCAAGCCGCCGCGGGCACCCTCTTCCCAGGCGTCGCAGCCGCCGCGCTCCCGGCGGGCGGCCAGAAGCCCGGTCAGGTTGCCCAGGCTGCCGCCCGAGGTGAGGATGCCGTCGGTTCCCGGCGCCATGCCCAGGCGCTGGGCCAGCCAGCCCAGCACGGCTTTTTCGATCGCCGTCCCGGCCGGTCCCACTTCATAGACCGCCATGCTATTGTTCAACAAGGACGAGAACAATTCGGCCAGGGCGGTTATCGGGGCCGGTGGCGCCACCTGGTGACCGCAGCAGCGGGGATGGTGCAGATGAATCGATTGCTGCAGCAGTTTCTCGGTAAGTTCGTCAAAAGAGACGGGCAGGGGATCGGCGAGCAGCTGCTGCCATTCCCGGCGCAATTCCGCCGGCTCGCGCCAGGGCATGACCGGAAAATCGGCGCGCCGCAACACCTGCTGCAGGTAATCGGCCAGCATGTCTACCAGCTGGTGTCCCTGCTGACGAAAAACTTCGCTGTCAAAAGCATGTTGCAATAAAGAGGTCATGGCTACTCCCAGGCCGCCCAGACAACCTGTTCTTTATTGCCTGGGACTTTCTTGTTCCTGAACGGGCGCAGTCATTTCGCGATAGACTGCTTCGATGTTACTGGGAAAAATTCTTTGATACTGCCAATTCTTGAATTCCGCCGGGAGGACAATGGCGGTTTTCATGGCTTCCAGGCCGCTGCCCTTTTGCATTTCTTTGGTGACAGCCTGACGCAGGAACGTGAGATAAGCGATCTGCTTATTCAGACCTTCTTTGTCACTGAGCGGTCCATGTCCGGGGATGACGGCAGTGATATCCCAGCTCTGGACTTTGGCAATCTGCCTGATCCAGTTGGCCGTGTTGGCGCCATTCTGAAAATCGATGTAGGGGAGCGATTCATTAAAAAATATATCTCCCATATGCACCGCTTTTTGCCTGGGGAAGAAAACCAGGATATTGCAATTGGTGTGCCCCGATTCGGGATAGATCAGCTGAATGGTTTCGCCGCCCAGGCTGATGTTCATGGAACAGGCAAAGGTCAGATCAGGAAGACGCGATTTCATGGTTTTCATTTCCGCCAGTTCCTGCCGCACACTTTTCAATTCTTCCTTGGTCTTGGCCAGTTCGGGGCTTTTTGTCTTTTTTAATTTCTCTACTTCCGCCTGCAATTTTATGATATTGGCCGGAAGATCGCTATCCACGTATTTTTGCATTCTGGGCATGTTGTTTTCCCTGATATTGTGAGCCACCATATGCTGCCCAATCACCAATGCCGTTTCCGGGAAAACGGAAAGCCCTATGGTGTGATCGCCATGGTAATGGGTCAGGACGACATAGCGGATCGGTTGCTCGGTCACCTTGCGGATGGCCTTGATGATTTGCGCGCCCTCGGCAAATGACGTGCCGCTATCCACAACCAGGACACCTTTTGCTGTGACCAGAAAGACGACGTTCCCTCCCTGGGTTCCTTCAATGCGGTATAGATTTTCCTTCAACACAACGGCCTTGACACCATTTTCCGTCAGCACCTTGTCAGCGGCAATCAGGGAAATGCAGAGAACACAGATTGTAATGAACAACACGACAAATATTTTTTTCATCAATACCTCCTAATTAAAGCAAAGATAACAGAACCTTCCAAGAATCGTCCTCTGCCGGTATCATAGCAAGTTACGGGCTTTTTGCAATCGCCTGCCAACTTTCGTGAGCACCCTTGAAACCTTTGGCCCGCAATCATTTCGATCCTGGCTTCCCTTATTCGTTGTTTTTTTTATGAGTAATGCGGGCCAGTATTTGCCGGAATTTCAGCGAGGTGAGAAACCCCCAGGCCAGGCCGCCGGCAAAGCCTACAGTGTGGGCGGCATTGGCCACATGGGGGATGATCCCTACCAGGCAGGCCAGGTACCAGCCGACCATCATGAGAATGGTGTTTTTGTGCAGCCCTAGACCGGAACCGGGGTCGTATTTTCCTTTCATCCAGATGTAGCCCACCAGCCCATAGTTCACTCCCGACATGCCGCCAAACAAAGGGTTGCCAAAGAAATATTGGGCCAGGTTGCTGGAGGCGGAGATCACGGCAATGAAAAAAATCAGGAAGAAACTGCCCCGGCGCTGCTCCACCATGCTGCCCAGGTCGAGCAGCCACATCATGTTGAAGAGGATATGCATGAACCCAAAATGGATAAACATGGGGGAGAATAATCGCCACAACTCACCGTTTTTCAGTGACTCCCACAAGGGAATCCAGACCATGCCCTGGTCCGGCACAACCCGCGTGCCGCTGATCAGGAACGGTCGCAGGTAAAACAGATCTTCCCCAAGCTTGGAAAAGACAAAAACAGCTGCGCAGACCACAATCAGCATGAGGGTCACGGCACCGCGGGAAACGGCAGCGGAGCGATTGAAAATCGTGGTGCGGACGTCGAGGATGGTGCCGGGCTGCCGCGCTTTGCTTTCCTGCTCTTTTTTGCGCCGCCGGCCCTCTATGGCTGCCTGCTGAAAGCGCTCCGTCTGCGGATCGGCCAGATATTCCCGCAGCAGTTCCCGGGCCTTGGGCAGGTCGGCTTCTTCACGAATCCATAATTCCTGCGCATCGCCATCACCGGCCAGCAGGGTATTGGCGATATCCCGGCTGGTAATGAAATCACTGCAGGCTTGGGCCTGCTTTGCCTGATCAAAAATCCAAATCTGTCTCATGTCTATTCACTTTACCTGCAGCCAAAGCGGTTCATCCCATCTCCATGACAACTCTATTCTACCATGCAGGTCAATGGGATAAGGCAAGGTCCGTCCCCAAGGAGAGCAAACCGCGTTTACATACTTACAACAGGTCTTTTTTGGTAAAAATGGACATAAAGCGGTAGCCGTGGGATTCGATCGTTTCGCGGCCGCCTTCCTGGCGGTCGAGGACGGCCATGATCACCTCAACCTTGCCGCCCTCGGCCTCGACCTGCCTGGCGCCCTTGATGATCGAGCCGCCAGAGGTGATCACGTCGTCGAAAAGGGCTACGCGCATGCCGGAACGGAAATTGCCCTCGATCATCTTGCGCGTACCGTGCGATTTCTCTTCCTTGCGGATGATGAAGGCCGGTAGCGGCTTTTTCTCAAGGTAACTGCTGACGGCGATGGCCGCAACGATGGGGTCGGCGCCGATCGAATAGCCGCCCACCGCGTCCACTGCAAAAGCGGACAGCATATCCAAAAAGAGCCTGCCGCAGAGGGCCGCCCCTTCGGCGTCCAGGGTGGTCACCCGGGCGTCGACGTAAAAATCGCTGATTTTCCCTGAAGCCAGCTTGAATTCCCGGCCTCTGACCACCGATTTATCCAGCAGGATCTCGCGCAGGCGGTCTTTCAAACGAGCTTTCCCCTGAAGTCGCCCGGCAGGACCTTGCGCAAATAAGGAGTGATCTCGACGATGGTGTCTTCCAAAAATTCCAGATTTTCCGGGCTGAAATCCTCCCCCGCTTCCTCCATATCCGCCCCTTTGCGGGAAAGTTCAATGATGCCGAAATTGAGGTCGTCGACGCGCAGGACCGTGCTCATCATCTTCCATATTTTGCGGATCTTTTCGCCGGGCCCTTTGATGAATTCAAAAAGATGCAGGTGCTTCATCTGGTTGAAATTGTTCTCGATCAGCCCCCGGTTCATCTTGAAGACCCGGGCCGCGAAGGCGTCGGGGGAGGAGATCGGGATCATGCCGGCGTTGACTAGGTGCTTGGGGTAGGCGAAAGACAGCACCATATTGTCCTTGTCGGTAAGCAATATGGCTACTTCGTCGGCTTCCAGATCGAAATTGTCACAGTAAAACTTGGCGATATCGTGGATGACCGATTTGAAAGTCGTATCCGAATGGCCGTCACCGGTGATCATCTTGAATTTTTCAAGCAATAAATTGATGTCCTTCATGTTGACTCCCGCTACAATAGTAAACTGTTTCCCGACAAAAAACAAGAGGCCGGAAAAATTTCCCTGCCGAATTCAAAACAGGGGAAAAACTCCCTGTTGGGAAATGATCTGCCCGTTGTGACTGGTGTTTTCCAGCCGCAGGTTTCCGGTCACGATACACTCCGATAGATGAACACCTGGGCCGATGCGGGTATTTTCCCAGAGCACCGATTTTTCCACCCGGGAAGCCGGTGAAATCTCGACATTTTCCGAAAAAGCATTGGGCTGCGGATCCGAGCAATCTGTCTGGTATTTCCAATTGGCACAAAAATACAGTTCCGGGGTGCCCACATCCAGCCAGATCCCGTCATAAAAAACTGTTTGGAAGCGCAGGCGATTTTTTTGAATGCTTTTGAAAAAGTTGGCTTCGTCTATTTTTTCAACCGCTTTTTTCCTGAACAGGGCCACGCCGGCATACATCAATCCCGATCCGGGCTGCGGACCGTCGCTCTCCAGAAAACCGTCAGCATCGACGCGCAGTCCGGCATAGTGGCCCGTATGGTCCGGGCGCAACAGCAGGACGCCGTCCACGTCCGTTGCCGCCGTTTTTTTCAATAGCCCGGTCAGGGGAATTTCCAGAAAAGTGTCACCATTGAGCGCCAGCAGCCAATCTGTAAAGAAAGGCAGCGCCTGCTTCAGCACGCGGCTGCCGCTCAACTCTTTTTCGCGGATGAAGTGAATACCGTAGCCGTCAGCCGCCGCGACCACCTGCTCGCCCAGGTGATGCAGGTTGATGAATCCCTCCAACCAATCCTGGGCGCGCAATTGCTGCAGCAGCAAAGTGAGCACCGGCACTCCGTTCAGGGGAAAAACCGGCTTCGGCTTGATCAGTGAGAGCGGCTCGGCCCTATGGCCGTAACCGCCGGCCAGGATGAAAAATTTCACTCTTGAAATTCCATGTTGCCGGAACGGCCGCTGAGGAGAAAAAGCTGGTGATAGGAATCAGTAATATAATCCTTTGCAGAGAACCCGAACTCCGCGGCCATGGCGTCAATGGCGGCCGGTTCGCCCTCGATTTCCAGGAAATTTCCGATCGGCGTCTCGTCGAGCATGACACGGATGCCTTTTTTTTTGAACACTTCCCGGTATTTTTCATAAACAAAAAAAGTTTTAAAACCGACGCCCAGCAGGATCTTTTCCATATTGGTGAAATCGGAAACCTCGGCCTCGATCTCCTCGCGGATTTTATATAGGGAGCTTATTTGCACCGGCTTTTTCATGGTCAAAATGCTTCCGGTATCCAGCCGGCGCAAGCGCAGGAGAATGCCCCGTTTCTTCAAGCGCTGACGGGAGGTGTCGAAGACCAGATTTCTTTCCAAAACCCGGGGACACTCCAGCACCGCCTCCAGGCGCATGAGTTTTTCACGCCATGGTTCCAGGCGCTCGACCTTAATTTTCACCTCTATTTCAACCGGGTTTTCAGTAATCACGGTAGCGGATGAACTCCAGCAAGTTCGCCATTGACTCGCGATGGGCAGAGGCAGGGAACGATTCCAAAAAAGAGGCGCATTTTCTGTAATAACGATCGATGATCTGCAGCGACTGCTCTTTGATGCCCAGGATCCGGCAGCGCTCCAGCAGCGGCTGTGGTCCGGAGCGGCGGAAATTCTTGATGAGCGGCAATGCGTCGTGGCGCAGCAACAGGATATAGGGCAGGGTCACCTTGCCTTCTTGCAGATCCTGAAAACGGCTTTTGCCGGCACTGTCGGAAAAGATATCCAGAAGATCGTCGCTGATCTGAAAGATCATGCCGAAATCCTGGCCAAAACGGTAGAAATCGGCAGCTGCCCGCACCGGTTTGTCATTCAATTGGGCTGCCAGCCGGGCAATGCCGGCGAACATGGACGATGTTTTTTTACGAATGATGTCAAAATAGGTACGGGAGTGAATGCGGTAATTGAAGTTATTGGCAAATTCCAGGATCTGTCCCTCGATCATCTGCCGGGAAGCGTCCAGCATCATGTCCATGTTCCTGCTGCGATTTTGAGCAGAGATCATGCGCAACGAGGTAATGAATAGAAAATCACCCCAGAGCAGGGAAAGATAATTGCCGAAATGGTGATTGGTTGTTTTTTTGCCGCGGCGCCAGACGGAATTGTCCACAATATCATCATGAACCAGGCTGGAAAGATGAAGCATTTCAATGGCCGCCGCCATCTGCGGCAGCCCTTCAGTGCCGACGCGGTTCATCCCGGCCAGCAGGAAAAAAAACGCGGCGCGGATCTTTTTTCCCTTGTCGACCGGCGTGTGCTGACGCAGTTCAGAAATCAAGTTGACTTTGCTGCGCAGTTGCCTGGCCAGGACCTTTTCCGTAGATCTGAGCAACGGCAGAATCGGTTCCTGCACTTTTAAATAGTCCATGGCGGTGTGTATCTTATCATCCCCATCGGGATTTTGCAAACAGCAAGCGCGCTTGGAGAAAGGGCCTGCCATGAAACCCGAGCCGGCGGATAAATCGGTTTATCTGAGCCAGCCGGGAGGGACTCCGGCTTTGCGGGCTTTTTCGTAAAGATCTTCCAGCTGTGTCTCGGACTGGCTCAGGAAAAGTTTTTTCTGCTCTATCTGATTGGTCAGTTGTGAGATCTGGACCTTGATGGCATCTTGTTCAGCCTGGATACTTTTGATATAGAAATCGGACCATAGCTTGTTCAAATCCAACTGTTCACGATCAATGTCTTCCTTTAATTTGGCGATGCGCTCTTGCAGGTCACTCTGCTGTTTTTTCCAAAAATCGGGTTGCTTGGATACATCTTCTTTTTTATCTTTCCCGGGCAAGGGCGCAAGCGCTTCGTCGGCAAGGGGCTCGTCGGATTCCAACTGCACAAAACCATATTTTTTGCCGGCAACGGAAACCGAATTGATATTGCTGTCATTAACGGCCAGTTTTGACTTGGCGTTTTTCTTTCTTCTCTCTTCCTCCTGCTTTTTCATTGCGACCAGGTCAATACCATTGCTGAATACCGGTGCCAACCCGGCGCCTATGAAACAAACCAGCAAAGCAAAAAGGGCGATTTTCATTTTCCGTTCACCTCGATCTTCACCAACCGGTTCTTCCTGCGCTCCGCTTCACTGCTGTTGTCGAATTGGGGTTCTTTTTCGCCGTAAAAGAACGTCTCGATGTGGGCGGCATCGATCCCATACTGGCTGATCAAAATATTCTTGATTGTTTCCACCCGTTGCGAGGAGAGGCGCAGGTTGTATTCTTCCCGGCCGATGCTGCAGGTATAGCCGCGCAGAGTGATCAGGTATTCGCTTTTGGCGGCGACAAACTCCTTAATGGCCGTAAAATCGGCAGCATGATCACCGCTGGGCTGCTTGCTGTCAAAATCGAACAAGACGTCCACTTTCAGGTCAGCGATCATTTCTTCGGCTCCCGGCTCCCCTTCAGTCTGTCCAGGTTCCTCGCTCTCGATTTGCAACGTGTCCACGATCGGGATATTTTCCCTTTCCCCGGCGCTGCCGGGGACAGTTATTAACTCTTTGGGCAGGACCAACATCCGGTCGTTGATCTTGACATCCGAACTGGAATCAAGTATTTTCACCGTAGAATTGGTGTTCTCGCTGTGAATCACGATACCAAGGCCTATAATCAAGGGCGGCAGATCAGAAACCACTTGGCGGTAAATCAGCAGGAAAGTTCCTTTGCCGACCACCCCTTCTCCCAGGTCTACCGTCACATATTGAGATTCGCCGGCAATTTCTCCGAGCTGGCCCAGGCCCAGATCGAAAAAGACGACATTGCCGCTGACGGCGTTGGCCGGGATCCGGCAGAGCTTGTAATCAATTTTTTGGGCAAACACCGTCTGTTCCGGCTTGTATAGAATGCCGAAATCACCGATATTGACAGGGTTGCATCCTTTCTGCAACTGGATTACGGCCTGCTTGTCATAAATGCAAGTAATCTCGGCCAGCGATTTCTTCAGGAAATACAGGCCCAAACGGTCATGGTTGCGGGGGTGACGGATGACCCGGCCTTTGCTTATGATCAGGAGCAGGTCTCCCTCTTTAAGCCCGTCCTGGGAACCTTTGTTGATCACCAACTCATCATGGTCGGAAAATTCCCTGCGTTCGGGAGTCAATGAGTTTTTGCCAACGATTCTGATATCCTGCGGCACATCGTCTTTGATGAAGTATGAACAATTCAAATCCGTTTCCGATATCAACAAGGATTCCTGCAAAAAGACATACGCTTTCTGCATATTTAATATTCTTTTGCTCTCTTCAGCGCTGCCGATCAAGGCCGCCGCCAAAAAAACAAAAATGATAAGAAAAAGCAGTTTCTTCATTTTTTTCTCCCCTGTTTCAGAAAAATGGCCAGGATGCGAATATTTTTCCCATTACACTGGAATTAATATATGAAAAATAATGAATTGTCAAGTGTTTTGGCGTTTATGGCAGAAATGCGGACCTGAAGTTTCAACAAATGAAAGCCCGGTTTACATGCCCAATAATTTTATGCTGAAATAGGAAAATGAGACAAAAACCAGACTTTTAAAAAGAAAATACATCACTGCGATGGAAATACTTTTTTGGGCGCTGATCTTTGCAAAAACGGCGATGCCCAAGGCCAGGGCCACGAGATACCAGATGGAAAAGAAATCGAACTGGGAAAGAACAATATAAGGCAAACTGCGGAACTCCATCCCCGGGAAAAACATGGTCAACCCGGTATGAACCAGCATGGTTTTTTTCATCAAGATCAGCGACGATTTCAGTATCCCGCCCAGGAACATGTCCAAAATGGATGCATGCACCACTCCGGAAAAATAGTGAACATAATTTCCTTCGCTGCCGGCGACCTTGAAAAAAAGATAGATGAAAAAAGCGGCCAGCACGATCATCAATCCGACGAAAACAAGTGAAAACATGGCACCGGTCAGGCGTTGGCTGGGAGTGAATTTGTCTAAATTGGCCAATTGTTCTTCGCTCAATTTGTCTGCCATTTCCGAATCACGGATGAACTTAGCCTGTTCGACCTTGGTGATGGGATAGGTAAGAAATGTGGTGATGGCGGTCAGCAGCAGAATGACGGCCAACACGCCCTGCCAGCGTTTTTTCTCCATTACTTTGCCGATGGTTTGAGCGGGACTGCCGATAACGCCGATAAAATCATTGTAAAATTCGTTCATTTTGCCTTCCTCGACTTTTCTTCCCTCAAGTGTTAACCATCCTGCAAATTTTTCATCCCTACTCCTGAAAACAATTATACGGAAAGGATCGCTTTTGGTTTAAACCGCGATTTTTCCGAAACTGCCTTGAAAAAATAGGCAGCCGCCGTTGTCCTGCCGGTCTTTTTCAAGTATAATTGAAAATCGCCAAGCGGTCAAGGAAAAGAAATGAACTACAACTTCACGGAAATCGAAGCCAAGTGGCAGCGGATCTGGCAGCAAGAGCAGACTTTCCGCACCATTCTTGACGAGCAGAAGAAAAAGTATTATTGCCTGGAAATGTTTCCCTACCCTTCCGGTTCAGGACTCCACGTCGGGCATCTCAAGAATTACGTGCCCACCGATGCCTTCTGCCGCTTCAAGAGCATGCAAGGCTACAATGTGCTGCACCCCATGGGCTGGGATGCCTTCGGGCAGCCAGCCGAGAACGAGGCCATTCGCCGCGGCCGCAATCCGCGCGAGATGGTGCCCGAATACGCGGCCACTTACCGCGAAACCTTGATCAAAACCGGCTGCTCTTATGATTGGCAGCGCGAAATCAATTCCAGCCTTCCCGAGTACTACAAGTGGACGCAGTGGATATTCCTGTTGCTCCATCGCAAGGGGCTGGCCTATCGGGCCACCGCGCCCATCAACTGGTGCCCCTCCTGCAAGACCGGCCTGGCCAACGAGGAGGTCAAGGACGGCCGCTGCTGGCGCTGCGATACCCCGGTGGAGAAGAAGCCGATGCCTCAATGGTTCTTCCGCATCACCTCTTATGCCGACCGCCTGCTGGCCGACCTGGAAAAGCTCAACTGGTCGGAAGGGATGAAGGAGATGCAGCGCGATTGGATCGGCCGCAGCGAGGGGGCGGAGGTTGATTTCGCCCTGGCCGGCTCCAGCCAGGTCATCCGTGTCTTCACCACCCGGCCCGACACCCTGTTCGGCGCCACTTTCATGGTGCTGGCCCCGGAACACCCGCTGCTGGCAGAAATCACCGCTGCCAAGCAACGCGGCGAAGTGGAGGCCTATATCCGCAAGGCCCAAGGCGAATCGGAGATCGACCGCCTGAATGTCGCCCGGGCCAAGACCGGCGTGTTCACCGGTTCCTACGCCATCAACCCGGTCAACAGTGAAAAAATCCCGGTCTGGATCGCCGATTATGTGTTGATGGGCTACGGCACCGGCGCCATCATGTGCGTGCCGGGCCATGACGAGCGGGATTTTGAATTCGCCAGGAAATTCGGCCTGCCCGTCGTGCAGGTGGTCAGCGGCGACGGTTCCACCTATGATCTCAAGTCCGCAGAAGCAACGGAGGGGATCGCCGTCAATTCCGGCCAGTGGAATGGCTTGTCCACAAGCGAATTCAAGGAAGCGATCGGCCGCTGGCTGGAAGAAAAGAGGCTGGGCCGCCCGACGATCAACTACCGGCTTCATGACTGGCTGATTTCCCGTCAACGCTATTGGGGGGCGCCGATCCCCATCGTCCATTGCCCGGTTTGCGGCGAGGTGCCGGTACCGGAAGCGCAGCTCCCGATCCTGCTTCCCGACGTGGAAAATTACCAGCCCTCCGGCACCGGCGAGTCGCCCCTGGCCACCATTCCCGCGTTCGTGCACACCGTCTGCCCGGCCTGCGGCGGAGCGGCCCGCCGCGAGACCGACACCATGGGCGGTTATGCCTGTTCGTCCTGGTACTTCCTCCGTTTCGCCGACGTCGGCAACGACAAGGTTTTCGCATCACGACCGGCCCTGGATTACTGGCTGCCGGTGGATCTGTATACCGGGGGCATCGAACATGCCCGTTCCCATCTGCTTTATGCCCGCTTCTGGACCAAGGTGCTGTTTGACGAGGGGCTGCTGGACTTCGAGGAGCCTTTCCTGACGCTGCGCAACCAGGGCTCGCTGCTGGCCCTGACCCCTGGGCGCCGGCCGCGGCCGCAAGAGGAGAACGGCGGCAGCGACGAGAGGATCGTCGACTGGATCGTGCTCAAGCATGACGAGCGCGAAAAGGTTGCCGCCGACCAGATCGTCTGGCGCTGGACGCGCATGTCCAAGTCAAAGGGCAACGTCGTCACCCCTGACGACATCGCCGAACGCTATGGAGCCGACACGCTGCGCGTCTACGAGATGTTCGTGGCGCCGTTCGAGGACGACGTCCACTGGAGCGAGGAGGGGATCCACGGTTCGTTCCGTTTCGTCACCCGCGTCTGGCGCTGGCTGCAGGCCGCGCTGCCGCTTTATAACCGCGAATGGCGGCAGGCCCTGCCGGCGGAAATGTCAGCGGCGGAGCGCGACGTGCGCCGCAAACTGCACCAGACGGTGCGCAAGGTGGGCGAGCAGATCGAGACCTTCCAGTTCAACACAGCCGTGGCCGCCATCATGGAGCTTTTGAACGAGATCTTTTCGTATGCTCCGCCGCAGAGGGAAGCCCTTCCTGAAAACCTCAATCCGGCCGTCGTTTCCGAGCTGGCCGAGACGCTGACCCTGTTGATGGCCCCCTTCGCCCCCCACCTGGGCGAGGAGATCTGGCAGCAGTTGGGCCGGAGCGAAACTGTCTACCGGGCCCCGTGGCCCAGCTTCGACCCGGCCGTGGCCGCAGCCGAAAAGGTCAACATCATGATCCAGGTAAACGGCAAGATCAAGGACAAGATCTGCGTCGCCCTCGATTGCGACGAGGAAGAGGTGAAAAGGGAGGCCATGAAATGCGAGAAAATCAAGCAATTGCTCGCCGGACGCCAGATCGTGAAAATGATTTTTGTCAAAAACAAGATGCTCAGCATCGTCAGCAAATGAAACACACGGTTTGGCTGCTGCTCGCTGTTGCCATTCTGAACCTGCAGTGCGGCTACCGACTGTCGGGGCGGGGACGCAACCTGCCGCTGGCGGCGCGGACCATCGCCATCCCGGATTTTAAAAACCAGACCTCGCGCCAAAAAGTCGAGCAATTCATCACCTTCGCGGTCAGGGACGAATTCATCAAGAGAAGCCGCCTGCGCCTGGCCGATTCCGACATCACGGCCGACCTGGTTCTCGAAGGCAAGATCACCACCTTTAATACCACCCCCATCTCCTATTCCGAAGCGGGTACGGCCAATCTCTATGAAGTGCTTCTCAGCCTCGACGTGCGCCTGATCGACATGAAAACAAACGACTTGTTTTACCAGGGCAGCGGCATGACTTTTCGTGAAACCTATGAAACCGATTCCGCTGATTTCTTTTCCCAGGAAACGGGCTCACTGGTAAAGATCGCGGCCAAATTCGCCGCCAGTATCGTCGCCTCCATCCTGGAAAACTTCTGATGTCCGAAACCACTTTCTTCGGATTTATCAACCGCATACAGGCCGAAAAAAAATTCCCGCCCCTGATTTTGCTCTATGGCTTCAATGAATTTTTGGGCGAATACGTCATTGGCGAGATCAGCCGCGTGTTCGGCCAGAACCGGACCGAATTCAATTTCAGACGCTACTATTTCGACAATGAAGAAGAGAACAGCTGGGAAGAAATAATAAGCGAAGCCAACAGTTCCAACTTTTTTATCAGCGCCCAGAAGATCCTCACCGTGGCCATCCGCGAAGAAAAAAAAATCGCCTTGAACGTGGCCGCCAAAAAAGCCGTGGGCAATTACCTGCAAAAACCCAATCCGCACACAACCCTGATCGTGTTCGTCTCCCTGGACCTGAGCCGTGACGACTACAAGCAGTTGAAAAAAGACAAGATCAAAAAATTGAAAGAACATTTCGATTCGCCGCACACGGTTTGCATCGATCTGGACCGCAACAGTGCAGCGGAGATCAAGAACTTCATCAAGCAGTACATGAAGGAAAGGAAGATCACCATCACGGTCGGGGCCATCGAAAGGATCCAGGAGATCATGGCCGATGATTTCGTCTCCATTATCCACCAGCTGCCCAAGCTGGAAGCGGCCGCCGCCCCGAGCATGAACATCGACAGCGAGGACGTGGACGAGCTGATCACCGGCATCAATTCCCACTCCATCTGGGACCTGACCGAGGCCATCGAAAAGGAAGACGCCGCCGTTTACCTGGACATCTTGAAGTACCTGTTCATCAACGGTATCAAGCCGAGCTTCATCATCGGCACCCTGATCTCCTATTACCACAAGATCTACACGGCCAAATTTTTGATGAAGCAGCATTTCTCCACTGCCGACATCGGCACCGTGCTGCAGCAGCCGCAGTTCATCCTGAACAAATTCATCGCCCTGGTCAGGAATTTCCCCGACTTCAAGATCCAGGAAGTGCTCAAGCTGATCTACAAGCTGGATTACGAGTCCAAGACCAGCGGCGAGGAGTCGGCGCGCCTCTCCCTGCAGAACTTTATCTTCCAGGTTAAATTCTTAAAATAGAGGCCGCGCCTACTCTTTGTTGACGTTCTGCAGGTCGTCCATGGTCATGAGGATCTCCCGCTGGTTGCGGCTATTGGGCGGCGAGATGACCCCTTTTTCCTGGAGCTGGTCGATCAGCCGCCCGGCGCGGGCGTAGCCCACGCTCATTTTTCTCTGCAGGTAGGAGGCGGACGCCTGGCCGGTGCTGATGATGGTTTCCGCGGCGTCGAAAAACAATTCATCCATGATCTGGTCATCGCCTGCTGCTTCTTTTTTGGTGGAATGCTTGATGATCTGGGTGTTGAACTCGGGCTTGGCCTGCTTGGACAGAAAATTAACCACGCGCACGGTCTCCGCTTCCGAAACGTAAGCCGAATGGAGGCGGATCAGGGACGCGGTCTTGGGAGGCAGGAAGAGCATGTCGCCGTTGCCCAGGAGTTTTTCCGCCCCGATCTGGTCGATGATCGTCCGCGAATCGTACTTTGAAGGAACGGCCAAGGCGATGCGTGAGGGAAAATTATTCTTAATGCTGCCGGTGATGACGTCGATGGAAGGCCGCTGGGTGGCCAGGATCAGGTGAATGCCGATGGCCCTGGCCTTCTGGGCCAAGCGCAGGATATCGTCCTCGATCTCCCGGGCCGAGACCATCATCAGGTCGGCCAGTTCATCGATGATGATCACGATGTAGGGAATGGGCTCCTTGTCATCCAGCTGCTCCAGGTCCTCATCTTCGGATTGGATGAGCATTTCGAGCTTCTTGTTGTACTGCTCGATGTTGCGCACCTGCAGCATGGCCAATTTTTTATAGCGGTTCTCCATTTCAAAAACCGCCCAGTCCAGGGCGTTCTTGGCCAGTTTGGGATTGACCACCACCGGGGTGAGCAGGTGCGGCAGGGAGTTGTAAATGGCCAGTTCGATGCGCTTGGGGTCGATCATGATGAATTTAACGGTCTTGGGCGAGGATTTGTACAGAACACTAAGGATGATGGAATGAATGGCCACGCTCTTGCCGCTGCCGGTGGCGCCGGCGATCAGCAAATGGGGCATTTCCTTCAAGTCGGATATGAATATATCGCCGCTGGCGGTTTTTCCCAGGGCCAGGGTCAGCGGCGAGCTGGAATGCTGATATTGCGCGGTTTCCAGCAATTCACGCAGGTGAATGGTTTCGCGTTTCTTGTTGGGAATCTCTATGCCAATGGCTTTTTTGCCCAAAATGCGCTCGATGCGGACATACTGGGCTTTGACCACCAGGGCCAGGTCCTCGGTCAGGCTGGACACGTCCTTGACCTTGACGCCGACATCGGGGACGAATTCAAAGGTGGTAATGACCGGCCCGGGAGTGTATTCGGCGATCTCGCCGTTGATCTTGAATTCCTGCAGCCGTTGCGACAGTTCCAATTTTTTTTCTTCCAGTTCGTCGATATCGATCTGGCTTTTTCGGCTGGGGGCATCCAGGTAGGTCAACGGGGGCGGCTGATACTCGGCATCGGGCTGAAACTCCTGCTCCAATTCCGGGAAGATCCCGGTCTCTTCGGGAAATTTGCTGGGTTTTTTTACCAGGTTTCTCTTTTCCGGGCGCGAGACAACCTCTTTTTCTCTTTCCTTAAGCAGTTGCCTGCCTTTGAACACAAAATTCCCTTCTGCCTCGTCGTATTTTTGCTGGACTTTTTTGCGGTTGCGATTTTTGCGGATATTTTCCAGCCGTCTTTGGAAAAAAACCGCCAGAATGACAGCCACTTTTTTCAGGAGGCGCGCCAGGAATACAAAAATATTTCTAATCGATATCTTGGCGATCAGCACCAGGGAAATGCCCAGCAGCGAAAGGAAAAACGCCGCCGCGAAGCCGCTCTTGATCTGGGCGCTGAAGAAATTGTTCAGCAACAGGCCGACCATGCCGCCGGAATGGACCGGCTGCCCGGCCACGGCGATCATGGGTTTGACGTTGGCCAGGAATGCCGCCAGCGCCACCAGCAGGATGAAAAAACCGATTCCCTTGCTGATCGCTCGGCCGATGCGGCGGTTGAAAAGGAAAAACGCGGTCAAAAACAGGAATATCAGGATGAACAGCAGCGAGGCGAAGCCGAACAGGTTGAACAGCAGCGTCGCCAGTTCCGCTCCCACCCGGCCGCCGAAATTGTGCACGACGCGGCCCTGGGCGGAATGGAAGAAACTTGGGTCCAACGGCGTGAAGCTGAACAAGCTGAAAATCAGGAAGAAGGAAGAAAAAAGCGCCAAAATTCCGATGATTTCGTTTTTAAGCGATAGTTCTTTATCGTTGAAATTCTCTTTTTTCACCTTTGCCATTGGCAAAAAGTATAACGATTCACCCGGATATTGTCAAGCTGACGGGGGTCTAAATACTTTTCAGAAATAGAAGGCTGCAATATGTCCCTTTTTCATACTTTTCCTAATTTAAAGCAAAATTAAATAATTCGTTAGTCCCTTGACATTTTATTTTTTCAGAATTACAATAACAATGATGATAATCGGAAGGATTGATGCATTCTATCATGATAAAATAGAAGCACATTAAGAAATATCATGCTTAAAAGAAAACTTGTCCTGAGCCAAAGCGAAAAGGAATCCTGTTTTTTGTGGGGGCCGCGGCAAACCGGAAAAAGCACCCTGCTGAAAACGCTCTTTCCGGATGCCAAATATTACGATCTTCTTCTGGCCGACCTGTACCGCAGTTTCGTCACTTATCCCGAACGGCTGCGCCAGGAATGTGAGGCGAGCGGGTTGAACGGCTCGAACCAAAAACAACCGATCGTCATTGACGAAGTGCAAAAGATCCCCGGCCTTCTCGACGAGGTCCACTGGCTGATCGAAAACCGTGGCCTGCGATTCATCCTCTGCGGATCCAGCCCCCGCAAGCTGAAAAGGAACCACGCCAACCTGCTGGGAGGAAGGGCGATTCGCTATGAACTTATGCCGCTGACCTCCCCGGAGATCCCCGATTTTTCTCTGCAGAAAGCTTTGAATCATGGATTGCTGCCCAGACACTACTTGAGCGCGCAGCCTGGCAAACTCCTGGAAGCCTATGTCGGCGATTACCTGAAGGAGGAGATCGCCGTCGAGGCCGTAACGCGCAACATCCCCGCCTTCAGTCGTTTCCTGGAGGTCGCGGCCCTATCCAACGGCGAGATGATCAATTTTTTGAACATCGCCAGCGATTGCGGCGTCAGCGCACATACCGTCAAGGGGTATTTCCAGATCCTGGAGAACACCCTGATCGGGCGCTTCCTTCCTGCCTTTCGCCGCAGGGTGAAACGCCGCCTCATCCAGGCCCCCAGATTTTTCTTTTTCGACACAGGCATCGTTTCGTGGCTTGCGCGCCGCGGACCGGTCCAGCCGGGATCCGAGTTGTTCGGCCGCGCCTTCGAGCACTTCCTGGTCATGGAGGTTTTTGCCTGGGCGGCCTATTCGGAGCGCGATCCCGGCATCGCTTATTGGCGGACGGCCTCGCAATTGGAAGTGGACCTGGTCCTGGGCGATGGCCAGGTGGCCGTGGAGATCAAGTCGACCACGGCCGCTGGCGACCACCACCTCAGGGGATTGCGGGCTTTCCGCCAGGAACACGAAGCCCGCTGCTACCTGGTCTCACTGGATCCCCGCTCGCGCTTGACCTCCGACGGCATCCTCATCCTGCCCTGGCAGGATTTTCTCGACCGGCTGTGGAGCGATATGATCCTTTAATGAAAAGTTATTGAGGAAATATGCCAAGCAAAACATTTCAACTTAAAGTTCTAATCATTATTTTAATTTCTTTTTTATTTTTAGCCAGCGATATTGCTTATGCATGCAAATGTATCACACCTCCTTCAGATGTTGCTTTTTCCAGAGCGGATGCCGTCTTTGAATGCCGGGTCGAGTCGGTCTGGCCGAAACTTGTCCGCCCTTACTGGGCTTCGAATTTTGTGATGCAAACTTTCAAATTCCATATTTTCCGAATATGGAAAGGGGAATTGCGGGGCAATACCATTGACCTCATAACAAGTGGTAACAATTGTGATTATTTTTTTAGTGTCGGCCAAACATATCTGGTTTATGCAAGTCGAGATAAATTTTCAAAACTATTGCACTCCACTATTTGTGATAGAACTAACGAGGCCAATGAAGCTATAGAAGACATGGAACTTTTAGGACAAAGCAAATTTATCTCTGATCTATCAACTCCATTTATCCCGGAAAGCAAAATCCGCAGGTTCTGCCGGCACATTGCGATTTATATGCTGTCAGGTTTGATGATAATAAATGAATTAATTGAATCTAAAGGATTTGAATTTTTTTGGGAAAGTGCTCCCCTCGCCTATCCGCTTTTCGCATTGCATCTGCTTTTTTTTCTAGGTTTATGGGTTTCATTTTTCATAATTTTCCATAAAAAACTTCCTGCAATATTATTGTTTTCTTTACTATGTTTTTTCTTTTCTGTAGTTGGAAATTTCTTTTGGAGCAGATCTCCGTATATCGGTTTTTGCTTGAATGTGCTTATTTTAATTTTGTTTTCCATTTTTCATTTTATAAAAGCAAAATTCAAGCTTGCATTTTATTATCTTGCCTTTAGCTTATTTTTTATTTTTTTTGGATTACTTGTTTTTGGGTATCTTGTTCATTCCCCATTTGATAAATTCAGCTGGATTCACTTTTTATTGGCATGATAAATTTAGGAAGCAATATATTCTCAAAATCTTTTCATTTCAAATTCCTGTTTTTTTTATTGTTTTCAATTTTAATTTTAGCCAATGAAATTGCTTATGCATGCAAATGCGGTTCACCATCACCAGATATTGCGCTGTTAAGAGCGGATGCCGTTTTTGAAGGCCGAGTTGAGTCTTTATGGCCAAAGCTTTTCCCTGAGATGGGTTTGGTGTGGCCGACTTACAAATTCCGCATATTCCGGGTATGGAAAGGAGAATTAAAAGGTAATTCTGTTGTTTTGTGCTTGAACAGAACCAATTGTGCTTACTTCTTTACTGTTGGACAAACATATTTAGTTTATGCAAATCGAAATTTTTTTGATCATTTGACCTCGACATTTTGCGATCGAACCAAATTTTCCGATGAAGCCAAAGAAGATTTTGAAATTCTGGGTCCAGGCAAATCCGTTTCCGACTTAACCGAGCCATTCATTCCAGAAACTAAAACTCACAGGTTTTTTCGTCATTTTTGGATTTATATGCTAACTGGAGTTATGATTATTAAAGAAATCCCCGTACTGAGCGAAATGAACGAATGGATTATTTTTCATTTGCAGGATTTTTTTCCTTATCCGTTGTTAATATTGCACGTTGTATTTTTATTCGCTTTATGGATTTTGTTATTTAAATATTATCATAAAAAATTTCCGAAAATTTTCTGGCTTTTTTTTCTTTGTTTTATTTTTTCTTCATTAGGAAGTCTTCTTTGGGGACAATTTGCTTTAATAGGCTTCATCTTAAGTCTATTTTTCCTATTCTTGTTTTCCACTATTTTATTAAAAAGAAAAAAATTCAAACTCACTTTTTATTCTCTATTTCTCATCATTTGTTTTTCTTTCATTGGATTACTTGTTTTGGGATTCTCATTTTATTTAAATGATACATTATTAGATGGTTGGATTCGGACACTCTTGGCATAATATTTCTTTTTTTTGAAGTATTGATTTAAAGGATTTTCAGGCCGTAGAGCCGCAATTTTTTGTCCAGGGCGCGGTAATGGGGGAATGCGGAACGGATCAGGGCCTTGAATTCGGGGCCGTGGTTGCGAACCTTGAGATGGGCCAGTTCATGAAATATCACGAAGGCGATCAGTTCGTCAGGCAGGGCCTGCAGCCAGGTGTTCAGGCAGATCTTCCCCTTTGGATTGCAACTCCCCCACTTGCTTTTCATCTTTCTTAAAGCGATCCCCGAGGGCCGCGCCGCCAGAACCCCGGCATAACTCCCGTTCAAGTCCCGCACCAAGCTTAAAAATTCTTCGTTCGAACGCTGACTGAGCTCCAATGCTTCGGCCAGGAGTTGCTGCCGCCGGAACCATTCGTGCTTTTTCAATATCCACTGCTTGTGGCGGTTCATGATCGGCAGCGGATTCAGGTTGCGGGGCAGGACGATTTGCAGGCGGCCAGCGCGGAAAGCGATGCGCACCCCCCGGCGCCGGTTCCGGCGCACCACCTGGCAAGAGATGCCGCTGAAATCAATGGTCTCCATAACCATAGCGTCGAGGCGTTCTAATTCAACTCGTAGGAGCCGCCATAGCGGACGATCTCCACCTGGGGGATGCCGAAGCGCAATAGTTCTTTTTGCAGGTTCAATAGGGCCGGTTCCTCGCCATGCACCAGGAATATTTTTTTCAAGCGCTTCCAGTCATGGCGCGAGAGCCACTCGATGGTTTCGGCGTAATCGGCATGGCCGGAAAAGGCGTTCAGGGTTGCGATCTCGGCCTTGACTTTGTAACTCCGCCCGAAGATCCTTATCTCAGGGGCCCGCTCCACCAGCCGCCGTCCCAGGGTGTGCTCGGCCATGAAGCCGACGATGGCCACGATATTGGCCGGATTTTCAATGCGGCGGATCAGGTGGTGCAGGATGCGTCCCGATTCGGCCATGCCGCTGGCCGAAATGATGATGGCCGGACCATCGAAGGCATTGATCTCCTTGGACTCGGCCGTGGAAACCACGTAGCGGATGTTGTCGAAGCCGAAAGGATCGACGTTGGCTCCGGTGAAGCGGCGCATGGTCTCCTCGTCAAAGCATTCGGGATGGATCTTGAAAATGGCGGTGGCATTGACCGCCATGGGCGAATCGATGAAGATGGGCAGGATGGGAATCTTCCCCTCCTGCTGCAGAACATGGATCAGGTAGATCAGTTCCTGGGTGCGCTCGATGGTGAAGGCAGGGATGATGATCTTGCCGCGCCGGGAATGGGCTTTGTGAATGATCTCGCTCAACTCCTCGCCGGCCAGGTCAATGGACTTGTGCAGCCGGTTGCCGTAGGTCGATTCCAGGACCAAATAATCCATAGGGGGCATGATCTCGGGATCACGGATGATCGGCAAGCCGCGGCGGCCGAGATCGCCGCTGAATCCGATACGCAGGCGGTCCTGGACGGTCAGGTGCACCGTGGCCGCGCCCAGGATATGGCCGGCATCGCAAAATTCCGCTTCCACGCCTTCCAGGGGACTGAACTTGCGGTGGTAGTTGCTGGTGACGAAATTGCCCAAGACAGCAACGGCCTCTTGAGCACTGTACAGGGGCGGGTAAACGGTCAATTTCCTTTCAGGGTGCTTGGTCGCCTTTTCCTGGAGGATCTCAAAATCCTTTTGCTGGATATAGGCGCTGTCCAGGAGGATGATCTGGGTGACATCGCGGCTGGCGGAGGTGGAATGGATGTTGCCGGTGAAACCTTTCTGGAGCATGATCGGCAGGGCACCGGAATGGTCGAAATGGGCGTGGGTCAGGATGACGGCACGCACTGCCCCCGGGTCGTACAGCATGTCCCGGTTCTTCTGGTAGGATTCAGCGCGTCGGCCCTGGAACATGCCGCAATCGATCTGCAGCAGCCGGCCGTCAATGTCCAGGAAATGCTTGGAACCCGTCACTTCGGCGCAGGCGCCGTGAGAAAAGAGTTTTATAGCCATTTTTTCTTATACAATTTTTTACAGGAGATTGCAAGCCAAAACGAGAACTACTTTGCCGCCGGACCGATATGCAATACGAACCAACGTTCGGGAGCCAGCCAGGCGCGGAGCGCGCGGTTGAATTCCTCCAGGCTGATTTTTTCCAGCCGTTCGCTGAAATCACCGGCCAGGCGATAGGACAGTCCGCTGCCTTCCAGGAAGGCCAGGGTGGCGGCGCGGTGTTCACGGGTTTCATTCTCACGCCAAAAATCGGCCCGGGCGTAGGCTTTGGCCGCGGCCAACTCCGCTTCATCACTGCCGGTATCATGAACCGTTTGCATCAGTTGCATCAGTTCCTTCAGCGCCTGCGGACTGCGGCGGTTGTCGGTTTGCAGATAAACACTGAGCAGCATGGCCTCGCGATTGGGCCGCAATTCGGCATTCAAGCCATAGGCAAGATCGTCACGGCTGCGCAGGGACCACAAGCGGCTGCCGATGCCTTTGCCCAGCCAGGTTTCCAGCAGGGCGGCCATAATGAAATGATCTGGTGTTGCTTCCGGCAGCAGCACGGAGAGAGAAAGGTGGGCTTGGGCCGACTGGCGCCCGAGCGTCAGCCGCTGCGATGGAAGCGGACGCAGCCCCGCCGGTTTAAACGGCAGCCGCGGCCCCGTGGGGATTACGCCGAGATGGCGGTTCAGGATCGGCTTGATGACATCCGCATCCAGGTCGCTGATGACCACGGCCGTCATGTTGCCGGCCACGTAATGGCTGCGGAAAAAGGCTTGGATGTCCTTTTTGCCGATCTCAGCCAGCGAGGTTTCGCTACCGAAGCGGGCCGCGCCATAAGCGCTGTTTGCAAAAAAAGTCCGGGCCAGGGTCAGGCGCATCAAATTGGTCGGGTCATCCATCTCCCTTTTTTGCAGGTGCCGCATCAGTTCCTTTATCGCATCGATGCGCAAGTCAGAGAAAAGGGGTTTGACCAAGATGGCGCTGATGATGGCCAGGGTTGCATCCAGGTGCCGGCTCAGGGAACGTACGCTGAGTAGCGTATAATCGCCGCCGACTGCCAAAGAAAACGACGAGCCGAAATCCATCAGCTGCTGCAGTTTCGACTGGTCGGGGATCTCCAGGCTCAGACGCGCAGTGAGATACGCCAGGCCGCTGAGTCCGGCCGGATCGTCCCGGTCACCGCCCCGCACCAGCAGTTGGACAGCGGTAATGGCCGCGGCATCATCCTTCTGCAAAATAACGGACAAGTCGTTCCCCAGGGCGTACGCCTCAGGCTCACGGCCCAATTGCCAGGGGATCTCTTCGGCAGCCATCCCGGCCATTCCTGCAAACCAGAACAACAAACCGGCCAAAAAAATAGAGAGCGATTTCATTTCTTTTTCCCCGCCAAAGGCTTGATGACCAATGCGGCCCATTTTTTTCCGCTCAAATACTTCCTGGCGACTCGGCGCAGATCGGACGAACTCACTTTCTCCACATTTTCGAGATAAGCGCCGTTCAAAGGATTGCGGTTCAGGAGCAGGAAGCGGGCGCTGGCAACGCTCATGTTCAGTACCGCTTCGCGAAAATTCTCGGTGCCGTAAGCCATTTGATTCTTGGCGCCCCTCAAAAAGTCAAGCACGTACATTCTGTTCTGGGGCCGAAAATCCTCACGGCTGAAATTGAAGGAACCGAGTTGGCGCAGGAAGCGGGTCACTTCGTTCTTGGCGCTGCGGATATCCTTTTCCCTGAGTGTCAGGTGCAGCAGGATCATGCCGCCGCTGCGCAAGGGCAGGTAACTTATGTCGAACTGCTGCGCCAACTGCCGGCCGCCGCGCAGGGCCTGGTTCAAAAGCGGGTTCAACCCGCGCCCCAAGATATGGACCAGCAGGTTGAGCGCCAGGCGGTGCTCATGGTTGAAATCGGGAGCCCGCCAACCGAAAAACAGATGACTCTCCTGTATGTCCAACTCAATTTGTTGTTCACTGCTCTTTTTTAGATCCTCTGCCAGTAGAACCGTCGCCTCAAGGGAATGTTTTTTTTCCAATTCACCCCAGCTGCGGCGCACCTCCTTTTCCATCTCGGTTAAGGAGAAAGCGCCGATGACCGACAAGGTACAGCGACCGGGGACGAGCCGGCGGTCGCAAAAAGCCTGAAGCCGTTCGACCGTAGCGGCCTGGATGGAACTACCGTCGCCATAGACCGGCTGGCCGTAGGGATGGCCGGCAAAAAGCCTTTCCATGACAAGCAAACGCCCCAGATAGGAGGGATTGTCGCGCAACTGCAGGATCTCTTCGCGAATGATGCGCTTCTCGCTCTCCAAATGCAGCGGGTCCATGCGGCTGAAAAAAACCGTTTGCCGCAGGCGTTCCAGCGCCCAGATGCTGTCTGCGGAAGGGCAGGAAATTTCAAAGGTCATCAGGTCGTGATCGGTATGGGCGTTATGGGCGATGCCGTGGCGACGCAGTTCCGCAAGCCGGGTTTCGCTGTCCAATTCGGAGCCGGCGCCGAAAAGGAGCATGTGCTCAATCAAATGGGCATAACCGCTGGTCTGTTCCGTCTCATCCTTGGTGCCAAGATCTATGGCCAAGGCAAGCCCGGTCAGCGGCAGGTCGTGCTTCTCTTGCAGCAAGACCTGCAAGCCGTTCTCCAGGGTGAAATAGACCGAGGTGGGCAAATTGTCCTCCGCGGCCAAAACCGCTCCGGGAAAGGCCAGCATCGTGGCCAGTGCGCACCAGATAACAACCCGTATTCGTCTGCTTGCTTCCATGACAATTATTGTAGCAAAAAAAATCGAAAAATCATACCAGCTGCAGCAAGCGGTGCATTCGCCAAAGTGGCCGAGCCGACAACCAGGGGTTGGCAATAAAATAAAAATCTATTATCATCTGCAGGGAGGAAGACATGCAATATAATAAAAGATCGTTTTTGTTCTTTTTCCTGATAGCTGTTGTTGCCAGCACCGCAACTTCCCTGCGGGGATCCGAACCGGTCCGCCCGGCCGCCACCTATTCCATCGTGGCCTATGATCCGGCCAACGGCCAAATGGGCGTGGCCGTGCAGTCCCACTGGTTTTCGGTGGGATCGGTCGTCACCTGGGCCGAAGCCGGGACAGGCGCCGTCGCCACGCAGTCATTCGTCGAACCCGATTACGGACCATTGGGGCTGCAATTGCTGCGGGCGGAAAAAACTGCCCCGCAAGCCCTGGCCGCCCTCTTGCTGACCGACAAATTCCCCGGCGTCAGGCAAGTGGCCATGGTCGATCGCCTGGGCAACGTGGCCGTGCACACAGGGGGAAAATGCATCCCGGCCGCAGGCCACCACCAGGGTAAAAACTACTCCTGCCAGGCCAACATGATGGAGAGAAACACCGTGTGGGATGCCATGGCCAAGGCTTTTGAAGCCGCTCCCGGGGAATTGGCGGATCGCCTGATGGCGGCATTGCTGGCGGCCGAAAAAGAGGGGGGCGATATCCGCGGCCGGCAATCGGCGGCCATGCTGGTGGTCAACGGCGAAACTTCGGGCACGCCCTGGAAAAACCGCATCTATGACCTGCGCGTCGAAGACCATCCCCGTCCCCTGCAGGAATTGCAGCGGCTGCTCACAGTGGCCAAGGCCTACATCCACATGAACCTGGGTGATGACCACCTGACCGCCAACAACGTGGAGGCGGCATTGCGCGAATACACCCTGGCCATGGGCATTTATCCGCAGAACCCGGAAATGATCTTCTGGCCCGCGGTCACCATGGCCGCTTCGGGCCAGGTGGAAGAAAGCCTACCGCTGTTCAGGAAAGTTTTCAAACAGGACAAAAGGTGGGCCGAACTCCTGAGGCGCCTTCCCGCTGTGGGCCAGTTCCCCGACGATCCGCAACTGCTGAAAAAAATTCTGCTGCTTTTACCAGAATAAAAATGCGTCATTCTCAGATTTTTCGTTCTGAAATCGAATCATAGATCCATCCTCGGAAAAATTCGCTATTTACAGGCGCCGGGCTTTCTGCTATTTTTGTATACGGTCGAATCGTTCCTTGTCATGGAACAAGAACCTGCCGATCAGGGAAAACCATGAAAATGCATACGAAGATCTTTATCGGGCTGGTGGGCGGAGCCATCACCGGTTCGCTTTTGGCGCTGCTCAAATGGGGCGAGGCCGCCGCCTATATCAAGCCCCTGGGGGATCTTTTCATCAAGTTGCTGAAAATGATCACCATCCCGCTGATCATGGTCTCCATCATGGCCGCCACCGCCGGTTTCGGCGACCTGAAAAAACTGGGCCGGGTAGGCTTGAAAGGAGTGTCCTTTTTTCTGATCAGTACGATTTTCGCCGTTTCATTGGGGATGACGGCGGCCAATCTCTTCAAACCCGGCCAGCACCTGGATCCCGAAAAGAAACAGGCCCTTATGGCCGAGATACGGACGAATGCGGATTTTCAGAAACAAATCGACTCCGGCGTCGGCAAAAAGAAAAAAGCCGCCGATTTTTTCCTCGACCTCATCCCCGCCAATCCCTTTGCCGCCCTGGCCCGGGGCGACATGCTGGCCGTGATCACTTTCAGCGTGCTTCTGGGCCTGGCCTTTTCCCTGATCGCCGCTCAAAAGCGGGAAAAAGTGCTGGAACTCCTGGAGGCGGTCAATGATGCCCTGATCGCCCTGGTCAAGGGAGTGATGAAGCTTGCCCCCTTCGCCGTCTTCGCCCTGATCGCCTCGGTGGTGGCCCAGTTCGGCTTCCACTTTCTCCTTTCGCTCCTGCGCTATTCCCTGGTGACCATCGGTGTCATGGCGGCGTTCCTGTTCGGTTACTACGGCCTGGCCGTCCTGCTCCTGGCCCGCACCAACCCCCTTCATTTTTTCCGCAACCTGAGCTCCGTCGGCCTGCTGGCCTTTTCCACCTCGAGTTCCAACGCCGTCCTGCCTGAAAACATGATCAGCTGCGAACAGAAACTGGGGGTCAACCGCGACATTGCCTCCTTCATCCTGCCCCTGGGAGCCACCATCAACATGAGCGGCACCTCCATCTACCAGGGAGTCAGCGCCGTGTTCATCGCCCAGGTGTTCGGCTACGCGCTGACCCTGCAGCAACAACTGGTCATCGTTCTCAGCGCCACTCTCGCCGCTATCGGCACGGCGGGCATCCCCGGCATCGGCATCATCACCCTGGCCCTGGTGCTGGGATCGGCCAATATCCCGGCCGAGGGGATCGGCCTGATCATCGGCGTGGAGCGGATCCTCGACATGTGCCGCACCGTGCTCAACGTGTTGGGCGACTCGGCCACCGCCCTGATCGTCGACCGCTCTGAAAAACGGCGGGAACAACGCCAGCGCGGCATCATACCCTGACCGTTCCGCAACCGGAAAAAATCAGGAACAGCCTTGTCACTCCCCGGCTCGGCCCTCGCGAATCGTTTAAAAATAGACCCGGAAAGAAGTGTAAAGCATCGCCGGGTACGCTCCGAACTCAGAGTGGAAAAAAGTCTTGCCCGGAGTTGTTTTTTCAGGCTTTTTGCCCAGGCCGACATAGGCTCCCCCGCCCAGGTAGATATTCTCGGCGACATTGTATTCCAATGAGGGAGCCAGTATCAGCGAACCGTCGCCGAGATTGACGAACATCGCGGCGGTGAAGGGAATCAGCGGCGTAAGCTGGCAGGTCATGCCCAGGTTCAGGTAGTGTCGCCCCATCAGGTACGATGCCCCTTCCGTAAAGGCGGTGCCGGAAAAAAAATCGCTGTCATCACCCGGTTTTTCCTTTCCCGCCGAGTTGAAATGGTATTCGAAAAATCCATAGAACCTGCCGCTGAAATTGTAATCCATGCCCAGCGAAGCCCGGAGATAGGTTCGACTGTCTCGTTCATTCCCGGCCAGAGGATCGCCATCCGGCCGGAAAAAATCGGGATCCACCACGGCCGCTTCGCACCAGGCACCGGCCCCACCGACGGCACGGCCCAGGTCCACGCCGATCAAGAGGTTCTCCCGGAATCCCATCAACAGGAGGGCGATGTCGGTTTTCAGCTGGTAGGTCTTGCCCCTGAGATAAAACGCACTGTTTTTGAAATCAAAATCGTTGCCGGGAATATATCCCAGGTCCAATTCATCCATCATGCCCAAGGGGATGCGGACGCGAACCGCATCCACCCCCCGCCGCTCTTCGCTGTCCAGTTCATTGAAGGCAAAGGGGGCGAGGACATCCGTCGGATTAACAAAACGGCCGCTGCCCCAGGCAATGGCCTGCCGGCCGATAAAAATGTCGGCCCGCGAAGTTTTGATCGAGACAAAACAGCGGTCCAGGTTGTGAAAGATCCCAAAACTGCCGGCCGATTTCCCCTGGCCGGGAACGATGCGTCCGGGGAAATCAGCCACCCGGTAGGCAGCGGGATCAAGTGCGGCAAAATAGATATCGCCCTGGAACAGCAAGGGGTCCTGGATGCGGGGAGAAAAATCGTACGCCGCTTCAAATGAGAGCCAGCGGCTGGGTTGGCCGGAAAGCTTCAGGCGCAGGCGATTGTTCACCGCGCCGACGGGAGGCTCTCGGAACTCCTCCGTTCCCAGCCGGTAAGCCGGCATATTGAACGCGGTAAAGAAGAATTTGTAATAGCCGCCGACATCGATCCGATCGCTGCCGGTTGCCGTCCGCGTGGCTCCCAAAAAGAACACCAGGGCGAGCCAGATTGCGCCTGCCGCGATTTTTTTCATTTGCCGTTTACTTTTTCACCACGTCATCGGCAACGACGCCGTCCTTCAAGGTAATGACCCGCCGGGCCCTTTTCATGATCATCTCGTCATGGGTGGAAAAAAGAAAGGTCATGCCCTTCCTTTCGTTCAATTCCTTCATCATGTCCAGGAGTTCGGAGCCGGTCTTGGAATCGAGGTTGGCGGTGGGTTCATCGGCCAGGATGAGGTCGGGATTCGAGACCATGGCCCGGGCGATGGCCACCCTTTGCTGCTGACCTCCGGAAAGTTTTACCGGCAGCCTGCGGGCATACCCCTGCAATCCCACGTCCTCCAGTATCGCCATGACCCGCTTATACCGCTCCGCCTTGGCCACCCCCTGCAGCAGCATGATGTATTCGACGTTTTCCTCCACCGTCAATACGGGAATCAGATTGTAGGCCTGGAAAATGAAACCGATATGATCGCGGCGGAAATCCGACAGTTCGCTGCCTCTTATTTCGGACAACGGCCTGCCATTGAGCCGGACTTTCCCCGAAGTCGGCGTATCCAGGCCGGAGATGATATTCAAAAACGTGGTTTTGCCTGAGCCGGATGGGCCCACAATGGCGGTGAATTCACCGGCCGAGATGGTCAGGTCCACGCCGCGAACCGCCTGAACTTCCACGTCGTTGTCCTGATAGGTTTTCTTGACATTCTCGGTCGCGATGATAGGCTTTTGCTTCTCCATTTTTGTTCTCCTTTTTCAACCGCAGACGAGCAGGCAGCGAGCACGGAAGAACCAAAGATCGTTTTTATCCGTGTTGGCCCTGCGCCGGTCCAAGGCAGCGATTTTTTTCATGTTCATCTCTTATAAACTCTTTCTCAGGGCGGCGGCGATCTGCAAACGGCCTGCCACCCAGGCCGGGTACACGGCCACCAGCATGGTAAAAAAAAGAACGCCGGCAGGAAAGACAATGTAATGCCAGAAGCTCATCACCGGGTAGATCAGTTCGTGGAAGGTGGTGCCCGCGAATTCGATGCCCCGGTAATCGATACCACTGTGGGCAAAAATCGCGGTCAACGCCATTCCCAGGGCCGTACCCAGGACTATGCTGATCACGGCCAGGGCGCCGGCTTCCAGGATGATCAGCTTGCGAAGCCCGCCGGGGCGGGTCCCCACCGCCCGCATGACGGCAAACTCGAACATCCGTTCATACAATGACATGAACAGCGAATTGATGATGCCGAAAACCACCACGCAACCAAGGATCACCGCCATGATCAGCAGTGACATGTCGATCATTCCCAGAACCGCTTTCATCTGCGGCAACAGCTTGGTCCAGGGCACGGCTTCATTGTCAAACCGGGAGTACTTTTTCCAGAAAGGAACGCCGGCCGTATCGGCGGTTTGGATGTTCCTGAATTTGATGGCAATCTGCTGGACCCGCGCCCCGATCCCCAGCATGGTTTGCGCTTTTTTGAGCCGGATGAAGGCCATTCCCGAATCCAACTCATTGATCCCGAACCGGTAGATCCCGGAAATCCTGAACAGTTCCTGCGCCAGGTCCCCGCTTCCGGCCTGGGAAACCGTGACCACGACGCGGTCCCCCAGGGAGACCTCCAGGTCTTCGGCCAGCTTGCTGCCGATCACGATGTCCCTGGGATTTTCACCTGCGAAGAAACCGCCTTTCTGAATTGTCTCGGCGATTTTGGAGAGGCCCCTTTCGCTTTCCGGCTCCACCCCCACCAGCAGGGCGGCATTCACATTGGCCGGAGAAGTAACCATGCCCATGCTGAGGGTGCGCAGGGTATATCGGGCCACCAGGGGATCCTGCTGTAATTCCGCCGTGACCCGCTCCAGGTTGTTGACCGTCGTGTCGGCTTCCTGGGTTTCGCGAAAATCACGGCCGTGAATCTGGGCTTCGCCCAAAAACGATGATGTGGCGGATTGGATCATGTTGCGGACCATCCCTTCCATCAGGGCCGCGGTGAAAATAAGCGAGGCCAGGCCGATGCCGATGGCAATACTGGTAATGATGGTGCGGCGCTTGTTCCTGAATATGTTCCGCCATGCCAATTTAACGGTAAACCACATGCTGGGCCTCCTTGGCCGGTGAGGGCGGGCAAGCGCTGACCGGCCGGCGGTGAAAAGTGAGCCGTGCTTCGTCTTTTTTCATGCCATTTCCCCTTCCCCTTTTCACGGCTTCATTTCCTTCGCTTTGCCTGCCTGCCGGTTCAATGGGTCCTCATGGACCTGGCCGGGTCGGTATGGGCGGCTTTCAACGCCGGGAAAAAACCCACCAGGGTGGCCGACAAAAACACGGTGACGGCCGGGATGGTGAAGCTCATGACATTGATTTCCGTAAACATGTGTTGAAATTGAATGCCGCCGTAGGTCATGGGTTCGGGCATGGAAATGCCGTGGATGGAAAAGATGTAGTTCAAAAGCAGCCCCACCAGGCTTCCCAGGACAATGCAGATCACTCCCAGGATATTGACTTCCAGCAGCACCATCTTGATGATCTGGTCCGGCTTGGTCCCCACCGCTTTCAAAAGGCCGTACTCCCGCCGCCTCTCCAGTACGGACATCAACACGGTGTTCAATACGCCCACGGCCACCACCAGGACAATGATCAGCAGCGAGATCCACATGCCGGCTTTATCGGCCTGCATGGCGATGTAAAAGGACCTGGCGAACTCCTGCCAGGGTTCTACCGACAGCCGGGCGTCCACTGCGGCTAATTTTTTCTCCAGGATTTTGTCAAGCGGGGCCACATCATGCAGAGTGCGGGCCGTGACGGCGATCTCATGGATGCGTCCCTCCAGAACCAGCAGCTCCTGGGCGGCGGCCAGGGGAAGGTAAAAGGACGAGCGATCGCCGATCTCGTCGCCGCTCTCCAGGATGCCCACGATCTTGTACCGGTCGTTGGCGATGGACCCATCCGCCGCCTGGGATACGATCACCGCATCCTGGCCCACAGCCCCATGCAAAAGTCTGGCCAGTCCCTTGCCGATCATCACCGCATGGGCATCATTGGCCGCAAACATGGACCCGGCGATGACTTTTTCCGCGAACTTGGTGGTTCGCACCTCTTTTTCCGGATCAATACCGATGATCCGCACCCCGGCGCTATTTTCACCAACCGACACCAAACCCGCGGAATAGAGACGCGGCGCCCAGGAATCCACTTTATCCATTTGCCCCAGGATCTTTGCCGCCCGCTCCGGCAGGTCGATGGTTTTGTACAGGGAGGGATGGGCCAGGTAGCCTTTACGGTGCACCTGGATATGCCCGGTCTGGCTGCGGGTGAATTTGTTGATGATATCGTTGTAGGTGCCTTCGGAAAATCCTATGAAGAACGCCGCCAGAACAAACCCGCCGAACATGCTCAGCGCCGTCAGCGTGGAGCGTCTTTTTTGCCGGAAAATATTTCGAAACGCGATCTTCAGCATGATCATGACGTCACTCCATCACTTGCCGTCCGCCAGGCTCCTGGATCTCAGGTTGCGCAGGGTGAAGATCTCCTTCTCCACGACGCCGTCGAATCGGGCCTCCAGGTAACGGACAATGGTTTTGTTCCCCTCTTTTTGAGTCGGCACCAGCTCCATCACCGCCGGGATGGTGCGCCTGCCGAAGGCCTTGATCTCGCTGTAGGCGATCTGCCGCATCAGCTTGCCCTTTTCATCGTAGTATTTCATCCAGAGGGGGATGTGATCCTTTGCGCGGACGGCGACGACGATGGTTCCCCACACGATGGGCAACCCTTCCCTGGGCACGCACTTCACGGTCACCACGCCCGCTTGCGGCTTTTCCACTTCCACAAAATCAAAGGTGTAATCCTCCAGGAAAGTATATTCCTTTACCAGGTCATCGTTGGTAAAATCCGAACCCATCCACGATCCCATCATCATGGAGGGAGGGATTTTTATCACTTTGTCGGTCTTGGGGAGATAGTTCCACATCTCGCTGCCCATGCGCAGCGTGGCCATGCCGGCCTCTTTTTTTGGTTCAACGATACGAATGAAGGTTTTGTCCATGCCGACGCTCCAGACATTCATTTTCAAGGTTCGCCGCCAGTGCGGCGTAATGATCTCCATCTCCATCACGACCGCGCTGGATTGGCTGCGATACAGTTCATCCATCTTTTTGACGATCTCCCTGGCATCCGCCCGACCGGGAGCGGCCTGGGCGAAAGCGACGGCGGCAAAAGAAAACAGCAGCCAACCCAGCGTTGTATAAATCAACGAACCCGGACAGAATTTCTTTCTCATGTATATCTCCTTTTCGTTCGCAAGCGAACAACCTTTTTCATTTTGCGCAACGTTGCCTTTATTGTCAACCCGCATTTTTGGAAAGTGCCTGAATCCAAGCATTCCATGCCGGGACCTGACGGGCGGGGTACACATAATATGAAATACGATCTCAGGAGCGTGCAGGCCTCTCCCCGCCCGGTTTCCTTTTGTGATATGATTTGCGGGACACTTGCTGCCAGTTCATTGGGATGATTCAAGGAGGCGGCATGAAAAGATTCGTATTGTTGCTGCTCGCTTGCCTGGCCGGCGCGGCGCTGCCGCTTGGCGGAGCAGTCTCAGGACAGGTCGACCTGGTCAGCCGCTATATCTGGCGCGGCTTCGATTTGCTGCCCGAAAACCACGCGGCCATCCAGCCTGCGCTCACTTTCGACCTGGGCAAGAGCGGACTTTCAATAAACGTCTGGGGCAGCTTCGCCCTGGCGCAGCGCGGCACGTTCAGTTACTCCGACGAGATCGACCTGACCCTCGCGTACGCCTTCGAGATGCCCGGGGGCTGGGAACTGAGCGCCGGCTTGATCCACTACGGCTACTGGTTCGCGGAAGATTTCAAGTTCAGGGACCACACCTCGCAGGAGGTGTTCGCCGCGGTTGCCGCGACCGGCCTGCCCATGGCGCCGGAACTTTGCCTCTACTACGATGTCAACCTGGGCAGCGGCCTTTACGTCACTCTCGGCGCCAGCCATGAATGGCAGGTGAGCGAGAAGCTGGGTGTGGAAGTGGGCGGGCTAGTCGGCTTCAACAGCAGGCAGTACATCGACACGACGGGGGTTTCCGACATCGATCTCTACGCCAGGCTGCCGCTGAAATGGGGCGGGCTGACGCTGACCCCTTCGCTCAACGTAATGATCCCGCTGCTCGACGAGGTCAATGAAGATACGGAAATCTGGTTCGGCTTTTCCGCCGTCCTTTGAATAGAATTATCAAACCGATCTTCATGCGTGTCTTTTCATGATGCATGCGTTATTCGCAGTGCAGGTTCCGCACCGGATTTGTGGATGCGGCCTTGAAAGCATGGAAGATCACCGTCAAGCACGTGATGGCCAGAATGATCATTGTGGCGGAAACAAAAGGCCAAATCCCGATGTCGGTACGAAAAGCGAATTGCCTCAGCCATTGGGCCGTGAGATAGTAGGCAACCGGCCAGGCGATGAGATTGGCCAGAGCCGCCCAGCGGGTGAAATCGCCGGTCAGCATCAGAACGATGCGATTTGCCGAAGCCCCCATCACCTTGCGGATCGCTATCTCCTTGCCTCGTTTTGCCACGGCGAAGGATGCCAGCCCCAGCAAGCCCAGGCAGGCCACAAAAATCATAAACAGGGTGAATAGCGTAAAAACCCGGCCCGTGCGCTTTTCGTTCCGGTGCTGGGCATCGTAAATGGAATCCAGGAAAGAATATTCAAAAGGAGTGCCCGGCATGATTTTTTTCCAGGTCTCATGGATCTGGCCCACGGTTTTACGCATGCTTCTGCTGCGAACCCGAATGGAGAAATACGACTCCGACCAGGGGCAGGCCCCGTTCAACTTCACGATCACCATGGGTTTGACCGCTTCATGAAAAGATTCATAATGAAAATCCTTGACAATGCCGATGACCTGAAAGGGCTTTCTACCCTCGCCACCCACCCAAATCAACATGCGCTTATTGAGCAAATCATCCGCTGAAAGAAAACGGGCCATGCTTTCGTTGAGTACGACAGCTTGTTTATCGCCGGGAATGAGTTCGGAGAAAAAACGGCCTGCCGCCATCTCCATTTGCATGGTTTTCAGAAAGTCGGCATCAGCAATGTACAGATTGGTCCCCTGAGAAGAATGGACACCTTCAAGCCCCATGCCGATATTGGTGAATTGCGAACCGGGGACACTCGACGATGCGCTGGTTGACACGATCTCCGGATTTTGCAGAAGTGCTTCTTTCAAGACGGGAAGTTTGGCTGCCATTTCACCGTAGGTATTGATGACGACAACCTGCTCCTCATCATAACCCAGGTCCCGGTTCTGGATGAAGTTCATCTGTTTTTGAACGACCAGCGTCAGTACCAAAAGAACCGCGGTGATGAAAAACTGAAAAACGACCAGGCCGTTTCGCAAGCCGGAACTTTTCGCGCCTCGCTCCGCTTTGCCAACCAAAACCGCTGCCGGCTTGAAAGAAGAGAGGATGAAGGCGGGATAAATCCCGGCGGCAATCCCGATCAGTAGGGCCAGGAGGAGCAGCGGCAAAAGCAAAAGCGGATGATCGAAAAAAGGGATTGTCAGCCATGGTTTCCCCACCAAGTTGCGAAATGCCGGCATGAGCAGCGGCAGCGCGGTGAAAGCGAGGAGCAACGCCAGGAGGCTCGTCAGCACCGACTCTGTCAAAAACTGGCGGATCAAGGGGGAACGCGAGGAACCCACCGCCTTGCGAATGCCGATTTCCCTGGCACGGTCAGCCGACCGTGCCGTAGAAAGGTTCATATAATTGATGCCGGCAAGGAGTAGAATGAACACGGCGATGATCGCAAAGAAGGCGACGTACGTCCCGTTGCCATTGGCTTCAAACTCCCACAGCAGGTGGGAATTAAGGTGGATGTCCGTCAAGGGCTGCAAAAGGAATCTGGTGTAATCGCCCCTGGCAAACACCGTTTCATATTGCTCCGGCGAGTGGAACATGTGATTTTTCACAATGCCCTGCAGTTTTTCTCCCAAGGCGGCGACGCGGCCGCCTTCACGCAGGAGCACATAGGTCTTGAACACATTTATTCCCCAGGCAGGTTGCTGGTATTGGGCAAAGGAAGCAAAAGAACAAAGGACATCAAGATGAAAATGCGACCCGTTCGGCATATCCTTGTACACGCCGGTGACGGTGAAGTCCTGATCGAAAATGGATAAAACGCGACCCATTGCCTGCGCATCGCCAAAATATTTTTTGGCTGTTTTCTCGGAGATGGCCACCGTGTTGGGATTCGCCAAAACGGTAGCGGCATCGCCGCAAACGAGGGGAAATGAAAAGAACCGGAAAAATGATTCATCGGCAATCCCCAATCCGGGTTCATTAAACTTGCGACCGGCAGCCACCACCAGATTCTCATCCCTGAATCCCCGCACCCGGGTTACCATCTCCACTTCAGGGCACTCCTCCCTGATTGTTTCCGCCAGAACAGCTGGCGTCTGGGTTTGTTCCAGGTGGTAGTCGCCGTAATGGAAGGCTTGATTGACGCGATAGATGCGCTCGGCGTTTTGATGAAACCTGTCATAATTTCGTTCGTCATGCACCCAGAGAAGAATAAAAAAAGCCCCGGCCATGCCGATGGCCAAGCCCAGCACGTTGATCAGGGTAAGGATTTTTTGGCGACGCACCCTCCGCAAAGCGATTCGCAGGTGATGCTTGATCATGGCCTTTCTCCCTTTCGTTTCAAATTTCTTGCCTTCATTTCCCCGCTGTTTTCCTTCCAGCCAACAAACGTGCGCATGGCTGCCTCGGAAACGGAAAAACATTTAGCTATACCGCCTGATCAATGCAAAGGTTACATCTCAAGGCTGCCCGGATTGACTTGCATCATGGTTTTCCGGCAGCACCGCATTGTCAAGGCGGGCAGGGAGAGATCGCTTACTCGTTTTCCTTGATCGACTTGGTTTCGAGTTTTCCGGACAATTTTATGCGCCGGCCGTTGATGCCGAGCTTGCGCATTTTTTCGAACAGCGTGGTCGGCTTGAGGTGCAAAACCGCAGCGGCATTTTTCTGGTTGCCCTGGGTCAGGCGCAGGCAGGCGCGCAGGATATTTTCTTCGATGCTTTCCGTGAATCCCTTCAGGGGAATTTTCCTGAAGTTCAGGTTGGTGCTCAGATAGCAGAGGGCCAGGGATTCCATGGTCTCTTCCAGGGATCGCTCTGCCTGCAGATCATTCCAGAAGGATGCCCGGAATTGGCATTGTGTCTGCATCCAGGTGTAATCGATGATAAAACCCGGTTTGGTCAGAAATGGCTCCAACCCCGTCCCGACCTGGCTGTTCGTCAATTTGGTTTCCACGGGATCCACCTCCTGGCACTTGCTTCATTTTTTTCTCGACCGCTGGCCCCACGAAAAAAATGTTTCTCATGAATCATTTGTTGTTTTCCCGGCGCGCCTCGCGCGTCCATAACACATTACGCCAACATGGTATGGAATGGTGCAGGTTTTTTTCCCAAGCGCGATATGTTTTTCCCAATGGTCACGATCGGCCGGTTGGCCGCGTGAATTCCTTCCGGAAACAGGAAAGGATCGGAAGGGAAACTTACTCTTTCAGGAGATGATGCAGCGCCGGGTAGCGGTAGCGGCTGATCGGCAGGACCGTCCCATCCTTCAAATGCAACCGGTACCGGCTTTCACCGCAATGAAGGTAATGCCCGACATGACTGAGATTCACGATATAGGAACGATGGACGCGGACGAAGCCCTCCGGCAGGATCCTTTCGAGCTGGTTCAAGTGTTTTTCCAGGAGAATTTTTCGCCTATCCTGGAGATAGGCCTCCACGAAAACCCTGGCCGCCTTGAAAAAAACGATCTGATCGATCTCCTGCAGGCGGTTTTCGCTGCCGCAACGGTACACCAGGTATTTCAAGTGAGAAGAGCCCGGCCCCTTGCCCAGATAGCGGTCAAAGGCCTTTTGCAGCCTCTCGCGGGTGAAGGGCTTGGCGATAAAATCGATGACCCCATATTCAAATGCCGTGATCGCCTTCTCGGCATGGGCGGAAACGATGATGACCTGCTGCGGCATGGCCAGGACCTGTTTGAGGAGATCGTAGCCGTCGGCGCCGCTCAGGTTCAGATCGAGCAGGCAAAGGTCGATCGCCCGGCTGCGCAGCCGCTGGCTGGCTTCCTCCAAGGTATATACCACATCGATGCTGCGGACCCGTTCGCCCAGCAGGGAGCGGGTGCAGCGTTCGATGTCATCGGCGATGGGCGGTTCATCCTCGACGATGAGGATTCTCATCCTTCCTCTATTTCAATTTGGACGAACCAGTTTCCCCGGTCCACGCCATAATGGAGACGCCAACTCTCCCGGTAGGCCTCCGCCAGCCTGGCCCGGACGTACTTCATCCCCATCCCCTCCTCGATTTGCTCGCTGGAGCCCTTGAGCATTTCCGCCAGGTTGGAACCGTCGTTTTCCAGGCGATAAACGATCCGCTGCTCGTGCCTGGCGCAGTGGAATCGGAAAATGCCATTTTCAGCGGGTTTAAATGCGTGGGTCAGGCCGTTTTCGATCAGGGTATGCAATACCATGGGAGGAATGGAAAACTTGGAGCAGTCCCCTTCCGTCGACAGCTGGTATCTGGCATTGCGCCGATATCCCATCAATTCGAGATGGAACCTACACAAATGCAATTCTTCCTCGAGAGGGATCACGATCTCCCCCGATATGCGGTTGATGAGACGGAACTCTCCGGCCAGGGCCTCGATCAGCTTTTCAGCCTTGGCGCTGTCCCGGGCCAGGAACGATTTGATCGATTGCAGGGTGTTCATGATGAAGTGCGGCTGGATGTATTTTTTCAGCAGCTCCGCCTCCAGTCGTTGCGAACGGAAACGCAGGGAGTCAAGGGTGCGGAATTGCTCGCGCATCTTCAGGGTGACCGACCCCATGAGTCCGACCAGGAAAATGGAATAGGCCAGCAGACTGATAAAAGGTGCATCGAGAAACGCGAGAACGGGCAGCAGCGGTACCAGAAGGTCAACCAGCCAATCAAACAGGAAAAAAGAATATCCGAGCAAAGCGGTAGCGCTTCCTGTTTTCTTTTTCCGGAATTGTTGAAATATCAATCCCAACATGACAAGGGCAATAAAAAGATCCAAATGCCAGAACTCCCATTGGAACAGGAATTGGCTGATAAGCCGCAATGAGGAGGAAATACACAGTATCCATAAAATAAATTTTCTCCGCGGGATTTCCAAATGCCAGAGTAGGAAGACATTGCAAAATAGGAAGGAGATCGTGCCGGCCGATGTAAAAACAGGATTCAGCCAGTAAAAGAGGGGCACCTTTAGGGAATTGGAACGGAGGAGATAGAACCAGAAGTAATTGAAAAAAAGAAAAAATGTAAAGACGCTGAAGAATAGGGCCGGAAAATAGCGCCACCCTCCCAGGAAAAGAAAAAGCGAAAACAGGGCCGCCGTCAAAAAGAGCCCCATATAAAGAAGGTTCTCCTCCTTTCTCTGACCGGTCAAGTCGTTCAATACGGAGCTGTATCCGCAAAGAATTTCGAATTCATGATTTGTTTTATGAATATGAAAATTGGATACACGAATCGAAAGCCGATGCGCTCCGCTTGTCGTTTTGTGGATGGGAAGGAGTAGGAAACCGCGTATCTTCCCGGGCGTTTCCCCGCGCCGGTCTTTCCCCACCCGGCCGTTGCGGGCGAAGGGAATGCCGTCCCAGAAAATCTCAAAAGCGGAGGGAAGTTCGATAAAAAAAAGCATCAACGGGTATGTTTCATCTTTTTTTCCCTGCAGGGTAATGGTGGTCTGCAGCCAAAAATTTCCCTGTGCCGAGGTTTGATCGCCGTCAGGCGGGGGCTGCCTAAAAATGACGGGTTTCCACGAAGAGTCCTTCCCGGGATTCACCGCCCATTCCCATTGATCGCCCATGCGGATCTGCCATTGATCCATCAGCAATATTTTTTTTCCGGACATGTTAAGGATCTTTCCGGTCGTGTAGTCCGGAGTGCTGCCGAGCAGCGGCAGGGCGGAAAGAATCAGGATCAGGAATTTCATCATCGTTCTTCATAACCCAAAACCCGGCAAATATCAAATCCCGGGTAAGTAAGATGAACAAAGCCGGGAACAAGCGCGATCCGTATTAAATGAAAACGCTCCGCTCCGCTGCGCTCACGATCCTTGCCTGTATTTTAACGTCAGGTGGATGCTGATGGCGTTAACGGCGGCCGGGGTCACGCCGGGGATGCGCGCCGCATCGCCCAGGGTGCCCGGCCGCGACCGGGACAGTTTCTGTTTCATTTCCGTGGAAAGCCCCTCGATCACGGCGAAATCCAGGTCGGCCGGAATGGCCACTTTTTGCATTTTCTTCATCCTGGCAACTTCCCTTTTCTGGATATCGATATAGCCCTCGTACTTGACGCAGGCCTCGATGTAGGAGACGTCGGTCAGGGTCTTTTTATCAAGCAAGGGCTGCCGGTGCAGCCTTTCCAAGTCATCAAAGGTCATTCCAGGACGCTTTAAAATTTTGAAAAGCGTTTCCGTCTTGCCGTCGAAATAACCCTTGAGCACAGCCAGTTTTTCGATCAGTTGCAGGCGCCGATTCAGCTTGCGCATTTCCCGGTTGTGATCGCGCCGTGAAACCAGGCCCAGCCGGAGGGCGTGTCCGCCCAGGCGTTCGAAGACGTTATCTTCGCGCAGTTGCAGGCGATACTCGGCCCGCGCCGTGAACAGGCGGTACGGCTCATCGACGCCGCTGCGCACAATATCGTCCACCATGACCCCGAGATAGGCTTCCTGGCGGTCCAGGACGAACGGCGCTTCGCCCCTGGCCTTGAGCACAGCGTTGATCCCGGCCATGAGCCCCTGGCCGGCGGCTTCCTCATAACCCGATGTGCCGTTGACCTGGCCAGCAAAAAACAAGTTTTCGATCTGCCGGCTTTCCAGACTGGCATTCAGTTGGGTTGGCTGAATGGCGTCATACTCGATGGCGTAGGCCGGGCGCATTATCCGCGCTTTGTCCAGACCGGGGATGGCCTGCAGGATTTTTCTTTGAATTTCAACCGGCAGGCTGGAAGAGAGGCCGTTGACGTAAATTTCCTTGTTGTCCATCCCTTCCGGCTCCAGGTAAAAATGGTGCCTTTCACGGCCGGGGAACTTGACGATCTTGTCCTCAATGGAAGGGCAATAGCGGGGACCGACGCCCTGGATTTTTCCGGAATACAAAGGCGACAAATGCAAATTTTCGCCAATGATACGGCCGACCGCCGGGGTGGTGTAGCCCAGGTAACAGCACACCCGGTTTTTCACTTTGGCGCGGGTATACATGGAAAAGGGGAGCGGTGGCTCATCACCGGGCTGGGGAACGAAATTCTTCCAGTCGATGCTGTCGGCGTGCAGCCGCATGGGCGTTCCGGTTTTCAGGCGCAGGATTTCGAAACCCAGGTCACGGATATTTTCCGCCAACTGCCGGGAAGGGGGCTCGTTGGCCCGGCCGGCGGCGTAAGAGGCGTTGCCGATGAATATGCGCCCGGCCAGGAAGGTCCCGGAACAGATGATCACCGCGTCGGTGCCGAGGACTTGCCCATCGCTCAGCCTGACTCCGCTGGCCCTGCCATTGCGCACCACGATCCCGTCTGCCATGGCCTGGTATATGCCCAGGTTCGGGACATTTTCCAGGAAGCTTTTCAGAAAATTGCGGTAGGCGACCTTGTCGTTCTGGGTGCGCGTGGCCCGCACCGCAGGGCCCTTGCTGCGGTTCAGCACTTTAAAATGGATGCCCGTGGCGTCGGCGGCCCGGGGCATGATCCCGCCCAAAGCATCGATCTCCTTGACCAGGTGTCCTTTGGCGATGCCGCCGATGGAAGGGTTGCAGGACATCTGGGCGATGGTTTCCAGGTTCATGGTCAGCAGGATGGCCTCCACCCCCATTTTGGCTGCGGCATATGCGGCTTCGATCCCGGCGTGCCCGCCGCCGATGACGATGACTCTCATTTGCCGATACAGAATTTGGCGAACACGCCCTGGAGAATATCGGCAGGAGCGATCGTTCCGGTCAGCTCAGCAATGAGGCTAAGACCCTGGCGGATCTCTTCGGCGACCACCTCGATGGCTTCCAGCCCTTGGGCTTGCATTTGCTCGATCCGCTTAATTTTTTTTAAAAGTTTTTCCAGCAGGATCTTTTGCCTGAAATTCACCACGGTCTGTCCGGAGGCTTCCGGCATCTGCCGCAGCAAACTCTTCATGAAATTCACTGCCGCGTCGAGGTTTTCCCCATTCTTGGCCGATAGCAGATGCACGGTTTCATCGGGAAACGCTTCTCTGATGCTTTTCAATATCCCGTCACGCGCCTGATCGCTTTTGTTGGCCAGCAGGAGCCGCTTTTTGGCGGCGAGCAGCTTATAAATCTGCATATCGGTTTCCGCGAGCGGCAGCGAAGCATCGACCATGAATATCACGGCATCGGCCTGGGCGATCTTGGCCAGGCTGAGCTCCATGCCCTGGTTCTCAATGTCATCCCCTGATCCGTCGCGGATACCGGCCATATCGGTGACATGAAAGGGGAAACCGTCCAGAACCAGATTTTCCTGGATATAATCGCGGGTGGTACCGGGAAGCGCGGAAATGATCGACCGCTCTTTTAGCAGCAGGGCGTTGAACAAGGAGGATTTTCCCACATTGACGCGGCCGGCGATGACCACATGCAAACCTTGATTCAGAATCTCATTAAAACGGCTTTGCCCCAGGATTTTTTCCAGGGCGACAGCCGCGGCAGCCAGGCCGTCTGCTGCTTCGGTCGCTTCGATATGCTGGTCCTCGGCGAATTCGATCCGCGTCTCAATTTGGATCGCCGCCTGCAGCAGGGCGGCACGGAGCGCGGCAACGGATTTGGAAAGCCGGCCTTCCAAATTGTTGAATTGCATGAGGGCGCCGGCCCGGGAATTGGCCTGGATCAGATCGTTGACCGCTTCAGCCTGCAGCAGGTCAAGCTTGCCTTTTTTAAAAGCACGATAGGTGAATTCGCCGGGAAGGGCCGTCCGGGCTCCGCAGGCGCATATCAGCCCGATCACTTCCTCAACGACGAACAGGTTGGAGTGCAGTGAAATTTCGGCCATATCCTCGCCGCTATACGAACGCGGAGCTTTGAAAATAACCGCCAGGCATTCATCGATGCGGCGGGTTTCGTGATGTATGAAAGCGTGGTAACTGCGTCGGGCTTTCAGTTCTGCCGGCAGCGGCCGGACGATTTTCCTGACGATGCGTTCGCTGCGGCTCCCGGAAATCCTGATCACGGCAATACCGGCCCGCCCCGGCGGCGTGGCCAGGGCTACGATCGTATCATCATCCATTCAGCTTTTTGCGGATGGTGATGACCTTCAAAAAATTGTCGCCGTCGCTTTTCGATTCCAGATCCATGTATTTGTTGATGGTCATGTGGATGATGCGTCGTTCAAAAGGGTTCAGTTCGGGCAGTTCGATGGCCTTGCCGTTGCGCCTTACCTGTCGGGCTAACCGGTGGGCCTGGGTGCTCAGTTCCACTTCCTTTTTCTTGCGGTAATTCTCGCACTCGCAATAGATCTTCTTGCCGATCTCGTCGGCAAAGAGCCGATTCAGCAGGTATTGGGCGGCATTGAGCAGGTTGCCGTTCTGATACAGCATCAGCTTGTAGTCTTCACCGGAAAAATTGACCCGTAAAAATTCGCTCTTGTTTTCAAGTTCAAAACGCAGGTCCATTTTCATTTCATCGATCAGCAATTTAACAAAATCCTCCAGCCCCTTCTGCTCGCTGCCGTCGGAGCACCAGGCTTCGATGAAGATCTCTCTCTGTTTGTGCCCGAAATATTTTGTTTTTTCAGTGATGATGCGGTACTTTAGTTTTTCCTCTTCAATGCTGAAATCTTCGGCCGCTTTCTGGATGGCTTCTTTCAGAGAATTGGCGACGAATTCCTTCTTGTCGGTCATTTCTCTTTGCCTCCCTTCTTCCTTTTCAAGATCTTTGTTTCCTTTTCCTCATCTTTCTTCTTTTTATGGATCTTCTCGTTGATGAGGTGCTGCTGGCCGATCTGCAGCACGTTGGAGAAGCACCAGTACAGGTTCAGGCCGCTGGGAAAAGAGGCGAACATGACGGTCATGACGACCGGCATGATGTACATCAGTTTTTTCTGGGTGTCGTCGCCGCTCGAAGGGGTCATGCGCTGCTGGATGAACTGAGTCACCCCCATCAGGATGGGCAGGACGTAATAAGGGTCTTTTTTCGACAGGTCGGTGATCCAGAGGATCCAGGGCTCATGACGGACATTGATGGAAACCGAGAGCAAACGGAAAAATCCGAACAAAATCGGCAGCTGCAGCAGGATCGGCAGGCAGCCCCCGGCCGGATTGACCTTTTCCTGCTTGTAGAGGGCCATGATCTCTATGTTCATCAGCTTGCGCTGCTCCATGTCCTTGGTGTTTTTGTACTTTTTCTTGATGGCCTTCATCTTGGGCTGCAGGCTCTGCATCTTGGCCATGGAGACGCTGGAAGAGTAGGTCAGCGGAAAAAGGACCAGCTTCAGGAGCAGGGTAAAAAGTATCAGGGCCCAGCCGTAGTTGGGCAGGAAGCCGTGGATGAGAACGATCCCCTTGAGCATGATCTTGGCGATGGCACCGAACCAGCCGTAATCGATGATCTTGTTCAGATCGGGAAATTCCTTCTCCACCGCGGCCAGGATTTTTTCATCCTTGGGGCCAATGAAAAGCGCCTGCGGGTTGGTGACGATCATGTAGGAATACAACTTGGTCTGGTTCTTGGCCAGGGGTTGCTTGATCACCTGAAAGGAAAGCCTGGATTTAAGCGGGTCGGTCTTGAATACAGCGGCGAAATAAGTCGTTTCATAGGCCGCCCAGTAAAAACCGGAACCTTTTTCACCGGCGATTTGTTCAAAGGGCTGCCCGGCCTTGGGCACGGTCTTCTGCTTGGCAAAGGTGATGGTTTCCAATTTTTCGTTGGCGTAGGCGGCGATCTGCAGGTTCATCATCATGGAACGCTCACCGCTGTCGTTGTTTTCCAGGTCGGGCCCGAAAACCACGGGCAGGGCGTCAATGACCTGTCCGTTCCGGCTGACCTGGAAATCGAGGCGGATCAGATAACTGTCGGCGCTGAAAACGAATTTCTTGGTGGCCTTCAGGTTCTGGTCCAGGTCGGCATATTCGAAAACAAGTTCTTTCTGCTGGCGGCCGCTGATGCGCACCGTGCTTTCACCCTGGTACTGGAAAAGGGCCTTGTTCAGGATATTGGCGAAATCGTCCTTTTCCGGAAAAAAGTATAAAGGGTAAAAGTTGTTTTCCTTGGCGCTGCGCGAAACAAGATCCATGGGTTTGCCGGCGTCATCCTTGTATTTTTTCAATACGAAAGATGTCAGGCCGGCGCCGCGGTTGGTGAACACGGCGCTAAAATAAGCGGTGTCCACGGTGACGACTTGTTCAGCAGCGGCCATCATGTCCTGTTCCACCGCCGGCAGGATTGCTTCACTTTTCTGAACGGTTGGCTCGTCCTGGCCCATGATTGCGCCGATGTCGGGTGCCGCCGTCACCTTGGCTTCTGGCTCCGGTTCGGTTTTTTGCGGCTGCGCCGTTTCGGCGTTCGCGGGCACCTGACGCGGCACTGCCGGCTTGGGTATAAATAAATACTGGTAAACCAGCAAAACCGTTACGGAAAGGACAATGGCCAGAATTAATTTTTTTGTATCCATTTTGATTTCACCTCGAATAATTCGGGAACCGGGTCATGCCCGCCGGCATGAAAAGGATGACACTTGAGAATCCTCTTGAGACCGAGAAATGTGCCCCTGAGAGCGCCGTATTTTTCCACCGCCTCATAGGTATAAACGGAACAGGTGGGCAAAAAGCGACAGTGGCGTCCAAGCAGCGGTGAAAGCGCCATTTTGTACATTTTGATCAGCAAAAGCAATGCCTTTTTCATTTTAACGATAATTGATCTTGAGCAAAGCGTCGAGGAACAGATTTTCCGCCTGGGCCGCGTTACGGCGGTCGAATTTGTTTTTCATGGAGACCCACAGGTCATGAGGATCGGCAAGCAAATGCCTGTTCAACCTGAACCATTCTTTCATTTTTCTCTTTATAAAATTGCGCTCGACCGAGTTGCCGATCTTGCGGTTAACGGAAATGGCAAACCTGCTGGTCGGACGGCTGTTTTTCAAAAAGTACAAAAAAAAAATCATTTTTCACTTTTTTGGCATTTTTAAGCAAATGGACGAATTCAGCTTCTTTCTTGATCCGCTGGAATTCTCTGAACGCGAAGGTCATGGATCAGACGGTCAGCTTCTTTCTTCCCTTTCTTCTTCTGTTGTTGAGGATTTTTTGGCCACCTTTGCTCTCCATGCGTGCCCTGAAGCCATGAGTCTTTTTTCTTTTTAAGTTATTGGGTTGATACGTTCTTTTCACCAATCCACCTCTTTCTAATTTGAAGTTAAGACATACTATAGTAAAAAAAACGCCTGTTGTCAAGGATAGGCGCTTTGCGGCAATCGATTTTGATCCAAAAAAGCGTTTTGCGTTTTATTTTTCCTGCCAATGGTTTATAATACCCGCGGAGGTCACCATGAAATATCCCGACATCCTGGAACGTTTTTTAAGCTACGTGATAATCGATACCCAATCCAGCGACACATCCGAAAGCTTTCCCTCGACGGCCAAGCAGAAGGACCTGGCCGCCAA
>Ga0307378_10000462_pt1 | contig 71772 bp, 66 predicted proteins | sample UN1MG_FD_202238 | JGI IMG/M metagenome (GOLD analysis project Ga0307378, IMG submission 202238) | Soil microbial communities from Risofladan, Vaasa, Finland - UN-1 | ecosystem: Environmental > Terrestrial > Soil > Coastal area > Acid sulfate soil | place: Finland: Risofladan, Vaasa | collected... | reverse complement strand
TTGCTAGCCTTGATATCTTTACCTATCCGCAGTATTTTGCTCATCAGCGGCTCCTCCTTTTGAATGGTTTCTATTCAATTGAAAATTACAGCCATTTTAGGGACCGCTATCTGAAATTTCAACTAACTTTAGTACACCCTCGCCATTTCTTGTCCTCCTGTCATCTTAGGGTTGGATATTCAATGAATGCCGTGCATGGCATCCGAATCGTACGGATGATATTAAACAAGAATACACTGCACGGGCAGCGAAGTACAAGTGCCAAGCCGTTCTTACACCTTTTTTCGTTTCCAGCGCCCCCGGGAGAACCAGAAAGCCATGGCAAGCCCCTTGGCGATGCTGGAGCCCGATATGCTCCACCACACCCCGTTGATACCGAGGCCGAAGAATCCGGCAAGCACATAGGCCATGGGTATACGCGCCAGGTTGAGGGGTACGGTGATTACCATGGCAGGTACGGTATTGCCTGCTCCTGAGAAGGCACCTTCAAGCACAATCTCAATTCCCATGAACACCTGACTGAAAGCGAGGATCTCCAAATACATAGCACTTGCCATAATCGCGTCCAGGTCAGGCGAGAACACGGACCCAATCTGACGGGAGAACAAGAAAAATAGCACGGAGAAAACAAACAGGATGGCGACCACGATCCCCGTTGCAATCCATCCCGCCCGCGCCGCCCTCGCCGGTTTGTTTGCTCCAAGGTTTTGCCCCAGGCAGGTTGCCGTGGCTATTGAGACACCCAAGGCCAGAAAGAAGCTGACTCCCTCAACGGTGTGCCCGATGCGCAAAGCGGCGATATATTGCGGACCATAGGCGGCTGGAAGCCTTGTGACAATCATATACACAAGAGGAAACAACACTTGAGAGACAGCATTGGGTAACCCAATCCGTAAGGTCGAGCCGAACAGCCCCCAGTCCATGCCGGTATTGTGATCGAAACGGAGTTTCAGGCTTCCCCTGGTAATCACCGGCAGAGAATGCGGAACGTAGCGCAGTACGGGATTTTCCAACCGTTTTGTACCAAAACGAAGTCTGCCACGGAGAAGCCAGATTCCGGAAACGACCATAAACAGGCGGGCAATCACGGTTGCCAGAGCAGCACCGGCAACACCCAGCCTCGGAAAACCCAACAACCCGAGCATGAGCACCGGATCCAGGACGGTGTTGATAAGCAGGGTGAAGAACATGAGCCACATGGGGGTAACCGTATCGCCGTCCGCCTGGAAGATCCGTTGAATGGTGAAGGAGAGAAAGATGAGCGGGCACCCAAGTAAAATGACTCGCAGATATCTGGTGCCGAGCTCGGTGACCTCAACGTTCGTTCCCATGAGGACGAAAAGGGCCGGTACCAGAAACCAGAGGGTGGCTCCAATAACAATTGAAAGCAGTAGTGCATACTGGATGCCCTTTGCAGCGATGTATTCGGCCTTTGGGAGGTCTCCTTCGCCAATCCGGCGGGCCAGGGTTGCAGAGATCCCAACTGACACGAGGCTAGTCAACCCAAAGATTAACCAGAGCACGAAGCCGCCGGTTGCGATACCGGCTAGTGCAGATTTACCCAAAAGCTGCCCGACCCAGATGGTGTCGATAATGTTGTACGCTCCTTGCAGGTACATCATCAACACCGCGGGCCCAGCCAGCCGGAGAATGACCGGCATGAGGGGGGCATCCCCGGTAATGATATCGTGAACGCGGGGTTCTCTCTCCGCAGCTGGGATAGTCGTATGAACTAGGGGCACGTTAGTTAAACTTTAGTTAAAAGATTACCGTTTCAATTTTGGAATTTGGAAAAACGGGCAGGCACATCCCACCCATATTCTGCCTCATCTGCGTTATACATGGGAAGAATAATGTAACTTGGATGTGCAAAAAACCCAATCTCAGATATAGGGAACATGCTGTTGTTGCCGGATAACCTGTTGAACGGTCCAGAATAAAGAGACAAAAGGTGCCAGGATCAAGCCGAAGTATTAGGCATGGAAGCTACAAAGAGAAAGGGTTATCGAACGGCGGAAGGGATTAGCCATACCATTGAGGAGCGATTAGGCCGTAATTGCATGGCATTACACCACATACCTCGGCAAAGAGCGCAGGGTTTCGGCTGCGTCGGTGATGATGCGATCGATGACGTCCTTTACCGCGGGGAGGTCTTGGATACGGCCCGAAACTTCGCCGCTCAGGAAAAGGGAGCCGTCTTGGTCATTATCAATGAGTCTGGCAAAGCCTTCTCTTTCTATTTCAATCAATTGGGGATGCAAATCCACGGGTTGTCCTTTAAAGAAGTCCGGGAAGAGACGTGCCGTGCTTTCTACAAGCTTTATAGACGCGGCATTCGTTATGAATCGCATGGGTCCGAACATGCCGCGCGCAACGAGGGTATCGCGTTCCGAGCTTTTTATTACAGCCTGCTTCCAGACGTCCCAGAAGTCGGACTCCTGTGTGGCGATAAACCGCGTGCCCATCTGCACTCCGACGGTGCCGAGAGCCAGGGCGGCCGCCACCGTGCGGCCGTCGCAGATTCCCCCAGCTCCGATAACCGGAAGAGAGCTTGCTTCAACCACGGCAGGTATCAGGACCATGGAGTGTACCGGCTTCCAGGAGATGTGAGCCCCTGCTTCATGGCCGGAAGCTATCACGGCGTCAACTCCGGCTTTCTCAGTACGTCGCAGATGATAGACAGAGGGAACAACGTGAAACCAGATCAAGTCTGTGTTACGAATTGCCTCTCTCCAGGGCAAGGGATCGCCGGCCGAGGTGATGATGACCTTCAGGCGTTTCCGCAGTTCAGGGTCACCATCGCGGATTGCAATGGTTCCGAAGATGAGCTTCTTTGCCGCCTCCAGGAATTCCGCGGATAAGGGGCAGTTCACGCCGAAAATGCCGCCGGTCTCACTGGTTTCTGCTTTAACGAACGCAATGCTCCGTTCAAGGTATTCCTCGGTCGTTCCCTCGCCAAATACGAGTTTTGGGTCCACAGGTGTTGCGACACTGTGCTGGACTCCCATGCCAATGAGGCTTATTATCCCTAGCCCGCCGGCATTTGCCACTGCCGCCGCAAGTTTATTAGTGCTGTAAGGGCCCATTCCGCCCTGTATGATCGGGTGCGTTATTCCGAGCTTTTCGTTTAACCACGTTTTCAGCATGACAATGTGAGCCTTTCTCCTCAGTTAGATGAGGATTCTCTGGAATAATCGATCTCTCTTCTTAAGTTATAGTCATGAAGCCTGCAGATCAGGCTCAGGTGTTAAGATTTGGAAATTCGTGAAAATCGGGGAAGCACCTTATGACATGTTAGTCTTCTCTTAGTGCCTCTCTCAATGCTGCCCGTGCAAGCAACCGGGTCGAGTCCAACGTTGGCAGCGGGCAATCGTTTGGGTTCACAAGCAAAGGGATTTCCGTGCAGCCCAGAACCACGGCCTCGCATCCGCGATCCTTGAGTTTGTAAATGACCTCATTAAAAAAGAGGCGTGATGATTCGGGAAAAACAGCGTTGACCAGTTCGGTAAAAATAATTGTGTCAATCCGTTCACGGTCATTCGGCTCCGGGATCTCCCATGAAATGTCGAACTCTTTCAGCTTCTGTGGATAAACGGGACCCGTCATCAGGTACTTGGTGCCCAATATGGCCAGGCGAGTAAACGTGTGGGCCTGTGCCTCCTGGGCCACCGCGTCCACGATATGCAGCCAGGGAATGGGCGATTCACGGGTTACAAGGTCAAAGGCCTGATGTATTGTGTTGTCCGGGCAAACGGCGAACTGTGCCCCGGCTCCAGCCACCTTGTGTGCTGATGAAACCATGAGGTTTGCAACCTGTTCCCAATCTCCGGAACGAATATGAACCATGTAGTCCCCGAGGGGATGCGTATGCATGCTTATTTCGGGGTGCATGTGTTCGCCCATCAGAGGCGGTGCCTCCGCACAGATCGACCTGTAACACAAAGCCGCACCTTCAGCACTGCACGCCACAATTCCGATATGTTTTGCCACCGACGCCCCCTTCCAAGGACTAACACTGAACAGCTGTGAGAATTGGTCAGGAACCCAATCTTTGTTGCCGTTATGAAGTCCTCGGATTTGCCCGCCTATTAAGATCAGGTTTGAAAGTGATTGTCAATAGAATGCAATCTGATCGGAGCACTTCGAGGATAAGTAGTAGCAAGAAAGAAGGTTTAGCAATCAGGACAGACAAAAATCCGGGCTTGGCATTCGGTCATGATCATTTCTGCACTAGGTCCGCAAACGCGAATCCATCGCGTTCCACGATACGCCCGGGCCGGACCTGGAGGGGCTCTTTGAAGATCGGGCCGTCGAACACAAAGGTGTGAAACTCACCGTTTTCCCCGCAGGGATCTACACCTTCGGGCAGCTCTTCCAGAAAGATCTCATCGTATTCCCGGCCGATGAGTTTTCTTGGAACCGATCGAGGGTCGATGCAGGTGACGAGCATCCTAAAGCCGGCCTCGATCAGTTTTTTTGAAAGAATGGTTGTGGGAGTCCCCCAGATCGGGAATACGGGTTCAATGCCTGTGTGCCGCATCTTCTCTTCGCGGTAGCGCCGGATATCTTCCAAAGCCAGGTCACCGAAAGCAATCTTCTTTATACCTTGGGTTGTCGCCTCGGCCAAAAACCGCTCCATCACCCCTGCGTACTCAGCGTCTGAGCAGGGGTAGGGTATTTCAAGTTCCTGCAACGGGAACCCGACTGCCAGAGCCTGAGCACGAAGCAATCGGTCCGAGACGGCGTGCATGGCAACACGCCGGTGGACCCGATTGATCGTGGTGAAGAGGCCTATGACCTCAATGTCGTTGGACTGTTGGAGTATATGGAGGGCCCAGGCGCTGTCCTTGCCGCTACTCCAACTCAGAAGGGTTCGTGTTTTTGCGTTAGTTTTTTTGACCTTCACGTGTTTCCCTCTTATGTTTTGATCTGAGATAGCACGGCAGGGAAGGGAAAAAGCAATTGTCCGGTCCAATTTGCTACACAAGATTCAACCTAAAATCACCGGAGCACGTTCCATGTGCAAGCATCAAGCACCCTTCTATTGGAGGGTGAACGCTGTATTCTACGCCCAGGCTCTCGATCCAGCACTCAATTCTGTAAATGACCCCGCATTCATATGCATCGATCACGCCGATATTCTGCATGCCCTTATAGGCAAAACACTCCTTCGGCTTAAACTCCCAATGCAAGATGTTCTTGTTTGGAAAGCTCATGGTTGCATTCATGAAATCCGGTATGCATAACTCGGAAGCCCCACCGAAAAAGTGTTTAAACTCTTCAAATGTTTCGACGTGTTCTTTTTTTATGCCGAGTAGTGTTTTTATTCTCTTGACCTCTATGGGAGCCAGTGATCTTATGGCCGCTTTATTCAGCTTGTTTGCCTTGTCAATGCCAAACTCCCGTGTGCAGTGAAAGAACCACATTGCGTCGTGGGTCATCCAGCATTTGTTCAAGAGTTCAATGAGTTCTTTTTTGTTTAGATGGTCTGTCGGTTTCATATATGGTCTCCGCCCATGAATGTCGGTTTGGATTGAATAGCAGCGGGCTCAGGTTCGAGTGGCATTGGCTGTGTGGTGCGAGATGGCCTCCGCGATCTCATCCCACAGCTCGGGATACGAAAGCCCATGCCCCAAACCCTCCACCACCAAAAGCTTGGCCCCCGGTATGGTTTCAGCCGTCTCAATTCCGTACTGCAAAGGTACCAGCGCATCTTGAGCCCCGTGTATCACCAGCGTGGGTACTTCTATGGATTCTAGGGCCTGCTTTCGGCTTCCGGACGCGAGAATAGCCATCAGCTGGCGGGCAAAGCCAACAGGATAGTATGCGCGATCATAGGAAGCCGCGGCAATTTCTCCCTCAATACTCTCGTTGAATTTATCAGAACCACCGGAGAACACGCGGAACACCTTAATCATATGCTGGATATACGCATCGCGTTGCGGTGGCGGGGAAGTGAACATGGCCTCTCTTGCGGCAGGAGTGGCGGCCGGAAGGCCCGTTTCACCCACAGCGGATTCCATGGAGATAAGGCTTAGAACACGATGAGGATGCTCGATGGCGATGGTCTGGGCGATCATGCCCCCCATTGACAGACCACACACGTGAGCCTTTTTTAGCTTTAGCGCATCCATCAAACCAACGGCGTCCAATGCCATGTCTGAGAGTGTGTACGGAGCGGAAACCTGCCTGCCCCCCTGGGAGGCTGCCACGGCTTCAAATATGTTCGGAATGCCGGCGTCTTCCATCTTGGTTGAGAGCCCGGTATCACGGTTGTCAAACCGGACCACGAAATGGCCTCTTGCGGCGAGCCTTTCACAGAAGCCTCTGGGCCACGCCACCATCTGAGAGCCAAGCCCCATAATCAGGACGAGCGGGCGGCCCGTGATTTGTCCGAATGTGTCGTACTCGATGTCGATTCCATTAGCCTTTGTGCGAGGCATGGAAAAACCTCCTTGTCTTCAATTGAAAAATGTGGTCACGGCTTGACCACAAAGAAATCGGCGGCCGTCACTTTGGTGATTTGTTTCGGAAAGTTGATCTGCCTCAATTGCGCAGAGAATCTCATACTATCCTTTGCCAAGGGCAGAGCCCCCCTTTTTTGCGGTGTTCAGATCATGGCTTTCCCCGGGTTAGGGTTCATGGGAATTTCTGAAACAGCACCTGTTTATATAGCAGATTTGGCGGGTTTTTCCAAGTTATTGAAAACAGGTAACTTACAGTTAACTTATTGATTTTATTGAACGGAGGGATAGAGGTAAAAGAAACAATGGAATCAAAAAAATTAAAAAGTGTCACATCTATGGCACAACTGACAATAGAGGAAGGTTTCATTCTCAGAGAACGGGCCTTCTATGTGATTGACTTCTGCAAAAGCCGAGACTGTCTTACTTACTGGTGGCATTGTCCTAAACTATGTGATGACGCTAAGGCACTTCTTACCACGACAGATGAAGTTAGCAAGGTCTTACGAAAACATCCGATACCCCCTCGCGAAAAGGACTCAGTCTATGCAGGGAAGGGTTTAGATTATATCGTTACCGGTGGGGGCTATATAGATTCAGGTTTTGACCCGGATTATTACTCGGATTCTGAGATAGACACACAGACCTTTGAGCAGAAAGACCAACAACGGCTTCAAAGCGAAACCAGGATTCAAGAGGAGAATGACGACGAGTGGTGGAAATCGCAATTCGCAACCGGCCCGGCCCTTACCATTGGCGATATTGTACAGTTAGTGGAGAGCTTCAAACTGACTGACAAAGAGTGGGCTACCATCATGACCTGCAAAGATCTGTCAATTAGACAGCTCCAAATACTGCACGACCGGTACTGGACGCAGAGGACCATGATACAGATTGCCAAGGAGCTGAAGGTAAGCAGGGAACGGGCACGGGTTGTCCTAAGACAGGCCCTCAGTATCCTATTGCCTCAGTTGTGGATATTGCACAAGAAGCGGCTCCAGAAAAAGCGCGCCGAGGTTGGTGAGAATGGCTATGAACGTAAGTCTATCTCCAGGTACAGGCGGGCCTATAAAACAAAGGAAAAGTGAGATTTCCCGACATTTGAAAATTTATTCTGTAATGATTTCAATGTATTGAGGAAAACAGGGGGTTGGCATTTATGTAAGGTTAAGAAGGAAAGTTTTATTGAAGACTTTCCGTTTGACAGAATAACCTTTTTGTAGTAAAAGGAAAGTTACAATTTGATATCTTCTGCTAGCTGACTGGCAGATCGGCTAATATGCCATCGGAAGGCCGCCAGCTGTAGGAAGATTTCCAAGCCCTGTATCACGGGGGGATTGGCTCCCTCGGGGTGGACCGGACAGGAATTATGCTATGCGGTTTGAAGTAACTGGAACTATCTAGGTTCTAAGTTAGATCTTGTAGCAAATAATTGCTCGGTCGAATAGGGGCTACTGGAGATTTTTCCACAGTTCGCGGCCTTTTTATTTGTGTTTAAAGCTCATTGAGAAATTGCTTGACACTGTTTTTTTGCGAACGATAATAAATAGTAAGATAAAGAAAGGGGCATCCTGTTAGCAGCAAGATACCCCTTAGGCAAGGGCAACCAAGTAGGTTCCCATTTACTGTTACCATCATTTAAGCCTACCTGATTCCCCCTGTCAACTAAATTCAATTTTTTTTTGAGCTTCAACTCATAAGTTAATGTAACGAGGTGTTTCGATGAAAACGAGCATTAAACTTTTGCGGGTGTTGAAAGACTGGCGGCAGGCTGACCTTGAGCAGGCTAGCGGTATCCTCCAACCACGTCTCAGCAGACTGGAGCGCGGGGAAATTATGCCCACACAAGAGGAAGTCGCCGCCTTGAGCAAAGCGTTGCTTGATGGAGGTGAAAATGCAGGAAAAGACTCCTGAGGAACTCAAGAAGGAATTGCTTCACTATCAAAAATTCTTTTTGAAAATCGATGAGGCCATAATTGAGCTTAAGCAGAAGGTTGGAATTTCAGAGCCAGATTTGACTGACGGGCTCCAGTTCTCTGAGGTGGGAAGAGGATTCCGAACCCGTACCGACCGCAGCTGAAAATATGAAGTCGATCGAGCACACTAAGCAATTCTTTACCAAGCGTGGCTTACATGAGGATGCGGAACAGGTGAGCGATTACAAAAGGAAAGCAATTCTCGACATTGAGGATTGTGTCTAGCTAGCTGAATAATTCAGACGAATCGAATTTGAGGAAAAGAAGACGCTACTGGAACTCTGGCTAAAGGAACAACAGGTTGTGTGGCACCTGCAATTACAGGACCTAATTTTGCATAACACTCGTATTTTTATGGCAAGTTAGGTTTATGCTGGGCGATATTTTGGTGCTCTTACAGAACTTCGATATGAGATGGTCGATCAGCGCAACGTGGTAAGGTGATTCACAATGGTAGCAACTTCATTTGAGTTAGCACTTCAGGTTATCCGGTTATGCTAGATTTGCAGAATAATGATGAGATATCGAAATATCAAGAAAAAAGTGGAAAACGCAATTGTAACGTCTTTGTTACTTCACAATCTGATCAAGCGGATCAGGCAGCCCTGCCTCTTTAAATCCCTTTTTTCGCAACAAACAACTGTCGCATTTCCCGCAGGGCTTTCCGTCTTTGGTGGGGTTGTAGCAGCTATGGGTCACGGAATAGTCTACGCCTAACGATACTCCTCTTTTGATGATCTGGGCCTTGGTCATGTTTATGATAGGCGTGTGAATCGTTACGCTGTTTCCCTCAACTCCTACCTTTGTCGCGAGGTTGGCCATCTTTTCGAATGCCTCAATGAATTCGGGTCTGCAGTCAGGGTAGCCGGAGAAATCGACGGCATTTACGCCGATGAAAATATCCGTTGCATCCAGCACCTCGGCCCAGGCAAGGGCATAAGAAAGGAAAATAGTGTTTCGTGCAGGGACGTACGTAATGGGTATGCCGCCTGAGCCTATTTCATTCAGCCCTCTCCCATGAGGGACGGGGATGTCGTCGGTGAGGGCGGAGCCGCCGATAGCGTCGAGGTCCAAACGGAGGATGAGATGTTTCTTTGCTCCAAAGCAGTCTGCGACCGTTTTGGCCGCCTCAAGCTCCAGCTTATGCCGCTGCCCATAATCGAAGGAGAGGGCGTAGATATCATATCCCTCGTGTTTTGCTATAGCCATAATTGTGGTACTGTCCAGCCCGCCGCTTGCGAGCACCACGGCCCTTTTGCTCATCTCAGACCCCTTTAGCGTTTTCTCCCCAGATATATTTGTGTAACTGAATGTGAAGTCGTGCTCTGAGCTGATCCTCAAGCATCCAGTTTGCCAACTCCTTGAGGTTCATCTCATTGAATACCGGCGAGAAATTGACGGCCAATTTTTTTCTGCGCTTTATGGCAGGATTGTCCAGTACGGTTTTTGCAAAAAGGTAATCCTGCCGGTCGGCAATCACAAACTTGAGCTGATCGGTGGGAGTTAGGTGTTCCAGGTTTTTCCAGTAGTTCTCCTGCTTCATCCCACTCGAAGGGCACTTAATATCAACAATCCGCACACATTTGCTGTCGACCACGCTAATGTCCTGGCTGCCATTGGTTTCGAGGAGCACGGTATGACCTTGTTTGATAAGATCTGATACGAGCCGAGGAGTTTCACGCTGGATAAGGGGTTCACCGCCGGTCACTTCCACCAGATTGCAGTTAAAGTCCTTTACCTTGGCCACTATGAAATCGCAGGACATATCTTCCCCTTGCTCATAGGCATAGGTGGTGTCACAGTACCGGCAGCGCAAGTTGCACCCGGTAAGCCTAATGAATACGCACGGCCACCCGGCGTACGTGCTTTCACCCTGGATGCTGTAAAAGATTTCGTTGACTTTGAGCATGGCGGCCCCTCGAGGTATCGCCCGTTGTTCGTTGTCAGTTGTCCGTTGCAAGAGAAAGCTAATTACGCTTGAGCCTTCAGCTCTCAGCTATTAGCCGTCAGCCGACCTCCGCCCTCACTCGAATAACACCTCAAGCGCTTCCTGTACTGTGGAGACGCCGATGAGTTTCATATCAGGTTTGGTTTTCAGGGCCTTTAAGCTTTTTTGCGCGAGCACACACCGTGAAAACCCCAGTTTCACCGCCTCTTTTAACCGCAGCTCGGTGTTGCTCACGCCCCTGATCTCACCGGACAGCCCTACTTCACCAAAGGTAACCGTGTTTCTCGGGATTGGTTTGTTTAAAAAGCTTGAGGCAGCGGTTGCGATTATACCAAGATCAATGGCAGGCTCGTTGATCTTGATGCCACCTGCCACATTGATGAAGATATCCTTATCGGACAGGGCAACACCACCTCGCTTGGCCAATACGGCAACGAGCACGCTCACGCGGTTGGGATCAACCCCAATGGTAGTCCTCCGCGGCATGGCAAGGTAGCTGTTACACACAAGGGCCTGTATCTCAACCAGAAGAGGCCTCGAGCCTTCCATGCTGGAGACAACAATCGAGCCACTCACGTCGCTCTCCCGCTCCCCTAAGAAGATATTTGAGGGGTTGCCCACCTCTTCCAGGCCATGGTCTTGCATCTCAAATACCCCTATCTCGTTGGTGGGGCCGAAGCGGTTCTTTACCGCGCGCAAGATCCGGTACATGTGGGAGCCGTCTCCCTCGAAGTAGAGCACCGTATCTACCAGGTGCTCCAAGACCTTGGGGCCGGCGATAGCACCATCTTTGGTAACATGACCAATCAAAAAGATGGCCCTTCCCGATCTCTTTGCCAGGTTCATGAGCCGGCTCGTAACCTCACGTACCTGCCCGATTGAGCCGGGGGCAGAGCTGAGGGACTCGGTAAAGACGGTCTGGATCGAATCAATAACTATAACACGGGGATCAAGCTCCTCGAGCCTTTCAACAATATCCTCCAGGCAGGTACCCGTTAAGAGATAGAGTTCATGAGCGTCGGCTGCAAGCCGGTCTGCCCTCATCTTGATCTGCTGCACCGATTCCTCACCTGACACATAAAGGGTTTTGAGGCCGTGCTGGGCGAGTTTTTGGGCTGTCTGTAAGATAAGGGTGGATTTGCCGATTCCGGGGTCCCCGCCAATGAGGACGAGGGAGCCCGGAACAACGCCCCCGCCAAGGGTACGGTCGAATTCATGCAGGCCTGTCTTGTGGCGGATGTCCTTGTCTGTGGAGATAGAGTCAATTCGCCGGGGCTTATCGATCGCAGGTTGCCGCCGTTCTCTTTCCTTCTGAACGGTTTCGGCTACCTCCTCCACAAACGAGTTCCACGCATTGCAATCAGGACACCGGCCGAGCCATTTAGGTGCCTTGTAGCCACAGCTTTGGCAGACGAATATGGTTTTCTGTTTGGCCATGGAACACTCCCACTATCGCTCGTTACCCGTTCCCCGTTTGCTGTTGGCCGAAAAAGGGCGTGCAGATGAGAGGAATGTGCGGATAACGAAGAACAGACAACATAGAACGTTTAATGAGTAGTGTTATTCTTATTGATAAGCCGGGATTAGTCAATGTGAAAAAGCTCACGCCGATGGCTGAATGCTGAAAGCTGAGCGAATGGCAACTTAACGGCGCTTCCGGCTTGACAAAGCGGGATCTTGATATTAGGTTTCACAGTAAATAGAAAAACAAGGAGGAAGAGCGGTGAGCGGACTGTTACAGGTAACCGACAGCAATTTTGAGACTGAGATCGTCAAATCTGATATCCCTGCCATGGTGGACTTTTGGGCGCCGTGGTGTGGACCGTGCCATATGGTTGGCCCCTGGGTGGAGGAGCTTGCTCAGCACTATGACGGAAAGGTCAAAGTAGGCAAGATGAATGTTGATGAAAATATCCAAACTCCCAACCATTATGGAATCAGGTCAATTCCTACCCTGCTCCTTTTCAAGGACGGGGAACTCAAAGATACGATTATCGGGGCAGTCGGAAAGGCCAATATCGAAAAGGCCCTGCTTAAACTCATGGGGTAGAAGTGGTACACTGCAGGAGGGTCGAGTGAGATACAGCCTGTCTGAGCGACTCAAGGCAACTGTTGTTTTTTTATGTCTGTTTTTTTTCATGAGCGGATGCTCTCATTTCGGCTCCGGTAAGAAAGACAGACAAGATTCGCCTGAAGAGCTGATGAACAAAGGAATGTCTGAGTTTCGGAAGGGTGACTATAAAGAGGCTGTAGAACTATTCCAAAAACTCAAGGACCGATATCCCTATAGCAAGTTAGCTGTTCACGCTGAACTGAAATTGGCTGATTCCCTGTTTAAGAGAAAGGAGTTCGAGGAAGCGGCTGAGACATATATCGAGTTTGAGAGGCTGCACCCGAGAAACGAGGCCATTCCTTATGTTATCTATCAGCAGGGGATGTGTCATTTCCTTAGGATGGGCAAGATCGACCGCGACCAGACCAGTGCCAAGAATGCCCTGAAGGAGTTTGAAAGGCTCCAGAGGAAGTTCGCTGATGATCCATTTTCTATGATGGCCCAGACACGCATCAGGAAATGCATGAGCAATCTTGCAGAGCATGAGTTCTATGTCGGCCGATTCTATTACAAAAGCCGGCACTACGTTGCGGCATTAAAGCGATTTGAGTATCTCATCAACCACTATCCAGATGCGGGTCAGTACGAGAAAACGCTTACCTACATAGCCAAGTGCAAGGAAAAGCTGGCAGAACAAAAGGCCGATAACTAGACCCCTCGGGCCTCCTTCCTTTACCGAAGAAACCAGAAACCAGGATCCCTTATGGGTCTCTCGGCCTTGGAGCCGTGGAGGGTTTGAAATAGTAATTGATTATTCATGTCATTGGTGACATATTTTACTCATGCGATCATTCTTTAAGGTGAAGACGGCCCACGAGGTTCTCGAATCCCTGAAGGATACCCATCCCTTGGGGGTGGAACCGGTTAACATCACCAGTGCGCTCAACAGGGTTCTGGCACGGGACATTGTCTCGAGCGAAGACATACCGGGATTTCAAAGATCCACGGTCGATGGATATGCCCTCGATGCCAGGGATACCTTCGGTGCCACTGAGGGTTTACCGACTCCCCTCGCCATCGTGGGGGAGGTCAAGATGGGCCAGGTGCCCGATTTCGGCGTCAAGCGTGGTGAGTGCGCCCCCGTATCGACAGGAGGCATGCTCCCCCAGGGTGCCGATGCCGTGGTAATGGTCGAATACGCTCAGGATATTGAAGAGACGGTTGTTGAAATCACCAGGCCCGTTTCACCACTGGAAAACGTCATCCTTGCCGATGACGACGTTAAAGAGGGGCAGATAATCCTGCACAAAGGAACCCTGCTGAGGGCGCAGGATCTGGGTGTCTTGGCGGGCCTCGGTATAGAGGCGGTGGAGGTATTCAGGAGGCCACGGGCAGCCATCATTTCCACGGGCGAAGAGATCGTGGATATTACCGAAAAACCAGAGCCGGGCCAGGTCAGGGACATCAACAGCTACACGGTCGGGGGGCTCTGCACCGGATTGGGTGTAAAGCCGATCTATCTGGGCATAGCTGGAGATAGCTTTGAGGATCTGAAGGTGCTTTTTGAAAAGGGCCTGTCACAGGCAGACGTTATCCTCCTTTCTGGGGGGAGCTCAGTGGGAGCCAAGGATATGACCCTGGATCTGTTTCTCTCTTTTGCCGATGTGGAGCTGGTGGCCCACGGGGTATCCATTAGTCCTGGCAAACCGACCATTATCGCACGAAAGGGAAACCAGACCTTGTGGGGCCTTCCCGGGCATCCCGTATCTGCTATGATTATCTTTGACGTTTTCCTTCGATACCTTTTCGCCAGGCTCTCCGGCCTTGCAGACCCTGCCGGTTACTATCGTCATACGGTAGAGGCGGAGCTCGATAGAAACATAGAATCGGCGGGTGGACGGGAAGATTATATCAGGGTAAAGCTGGTGACCGAGGATGGGAAGTTGGTGGCAAAGCCTATCTTAGGAAAAAGTGGGCTTATATCCACTATGGTTGAGGCGGACGGTATTATGAAGATCGACATGAATACGGAAGGGCTGTATCGAGGCGATACCGTAAGGGTGAGGTTGTTTTGAAAGAAGTACGGAGACAGAAAATATACCTCAAGATGAAGGATCCGAAGGAGGCCCTTGAGATCTTCTTCAAGACCTTTGATCCCGGACCGATCCCCGATGTGGAGGAGGTTTCGGTTCACGACTCGCCAAGAAGGATTACCGCAGAGCCTATTTTTGCAAAAATTTCGGCTCCTCCTTTTCAGTCTGCAGCAATGGATGGGGTAGCGGTCCGTGCCGAGGCCACCTATGGGGCAACCGAGCGGAACCCAAGGCGATTGAAGATGGGGCAGGAGGCACTCTGGATAAACACCGGCCAGGTGATGCCGGAAGGGAAAAACGCCGTGATAATGGTTGAGAAGCTCAACCAGATTGACGAGGAAACCATTGAAATCGAATCGTCGGCATTCCCCTGGCAGAATACCAGAAAGGTAGGAGAGGATTTCGTTGCCACCGAACTGCTTTTTCCCCAGAACCATAGGATACGGCCCTTTGATCTCGGAGCGCTGATTGGAGGAGGGATTTTGCAGGTGAAGGTGAGAAGAAGGCCTCGAGTACGCCTCATACGTACGGGGAGCGAGTTGGTAGATCCCAACACCCTTTCAGATGCCTCCTCTCTTGAAAGGGGCAAGATTATTGAGTCTAACTCGGCTGTTCTCTCTCACCTGATTAGGGAGTGCGGGGCCGAACCGGCGGTAGAGGATATCGTTGAAGACGACGCCGGAAAGATAAGAAAGGCCCTGCTCAGGGCTATAGACACCGACGCAGATATGGTGATTACCCTGGCAGGCTCTTCCGCCGGGAGAAGGGACTATACCGCCGAGGTCATCGAAGAAGTGGGAGAGCTTTTGGTTCATGGTGTGACGATCATGCCCGGTAAGCCTACCATTCTGGGGGAAGTGAAAGGTAAGCCTTTTGTGGGTATTCCGGGCTACCCGGTTTCTGCCTACATTGCCTTCAACGAGTTTGTGCGCCCGTTCCTCTATCGGCTCCAGGGCTTGAACGTGCCGGAAAGGCAGTCAAAAATCGTGACTGCCTCGAGGGATATTCCTTCAAAACTCGGTGTAGAAGAGTTTATTCGGGTAAATATCGGCAGGGTAGGGGAAAGGATCATAGCTATCCCGCTTCCCAGAGCAGCCGGATCCGTCACAACCCTCAGCAAGGCTGAGGGCATTATCAGGATTCCCTCGTTGAGCGAGGGGATCGTTGCAGGTGAAGAAACCGAGGCGGAGCTCCTGGTCGATCCGGAAGAGATCGCCAATACCGTTGTGATTATCGGAAGTCACGATATTACCCTGGATATCCTCGGGAACGAGATGAGAGGGGCCGACAGGGGCGTCAGGATAGCCTCCGGTAACGTCGGGAGCCTCGGGGGTCTAATGGCGCTCCGAAAGGGGACAGCCCATGTTGCCGGTTCTCATCTCTTGGATCCTGAAACAGGGCAATACAATATCCCGTACATCAAAAGATACCTGAAAAAGGTGCCTGTCCATGTGTTTAACCTCGTAGAACGAGAACAGGGCCTGATCATTCAGAAAAGAAATCCTCACAAGGTGAACGGGATCGAAGATCTTATGAGAGGTGACCTGAGCTTTGTAAACCGGCAGCAAGGATCAGGCACCAGGATACTGTTTGACTACAAGCTTCAGGAGATGGGAATTGATCCCTCCCAGGTTAACGGCTACGACAATGAGGAATACACCCACATGAATGTGGCTGTTGCCGTACTAAACGGCCTGGCGGACGTGGGGCTTGGGATCATGGCCGCAGCCAGAGCCCTGGATCTTGACTTTATCCCTGTTCTCAAAGAGCAGTATGACCTAGTGATTCCGTCCTCTCTGGTAAATGATTCCAAGATCCAGCTGCTGATCCGTGTGGCCAGATCCGAGGGGTTTAAGGAAAGGGTTAGAGGGCTTGGCGGATACAACCCTGAAAGGAGCGGGGCCCTGTGGAAGGTAATTTGAGGGTTCGGGGGCAGACATGGGTAAGGTGCATTTGAAATCCAGACAATGGCTCGAAGACGGTCAGGGAAATATGATCATGGGCGAGGGCCGGCAGCGGATCTTTGAGCTGATCCAGCAAACAGGCTCGATAAACCAGACGGCCAAACTCATGAAGATGTCCTATAGAGGGGTGTGGGGAAAGATCAAGGCAACTGAAGAGCATATAAACAAAAGGATTGTGGTGACCGAGCGAAGGCATGGCTCGCGGCTCAGCGATGACGGAAAGAGACTCCTCAAGGATTACGCTCGGCTGAAAAAGGAGTGCCAGAGGGGTGATGAGGAGATTTTCAAGGCTATATTTGAGGACGAGTAGGAGGCGTTAGGTGAAGGCAGTTGGTATCGTTGGTTTCAAGAAAAGCGGGAAGACCGCGTTGATTATGAGGCTGTCTCAGGAACTATCAACCAGGGGATACAAGGTTGCGGCCATTAAGCATACCCCCTCACATATCTTTTTTCCCGAAACCGATTCGTCAAGATTCAAGGAACACGCCCCTTTCGTCGCTGCGATCGGTCCGCAGGAGACAGAGCTAATCATCAAAGGAGAGAAGAGGATCGAAGACATCCTGGCCTATTGTGACAGTGATATTGTGCTCATAGAGGGCTTCAAAAAAGAAAAAACCTTTCCGAAGATTGTGTGCGTAAAGGATGAGGCTGACAAGAATGAGCTGTTCGATGGCCTACAGCTCTTTACCGCTAGCTTCGATGCAGGGATCGCCGATTTTACCATAACAAATGACGATCATATTAAGGAGATGGCCACTATCATTATTGAAAGGGCCTTTAAGCTGCCTGGTTTGAATTGCGCTGATTGCGGTTACCAGAACTGCTATGAGTTGGCCAAGGAGATAGTTAAGGGAAAGAATGCTGTGGACGCATGTGTTTCCTTACATCCTCCCATCTCTATTAAGGTGAACGGGAGCGACCTGGCCTTAAATGCATTTACCGCACACCTGTTCAAGACAACTGTTCTGGCCATGGTGTCTGCTTTGAAGGGCGTTAGAAAGGGCCCCGTTGAGATAGAGATACCTTGAGTTAAGTGCCTAAAATGACGAGTGCCTAAAGTGCCTAAAATTGTGGAACTGTGGATCGGTGAGAGATGGGACAAACATCAAGCAGCCAGGAGCGAGTGTTAGTTGATCGGTTCGGCAGAAGGATCAATTACCTCAGGATATCGGTTACTGATAAGTGCAACCTGCGCTGTATTTACTGTATGCCGCCGTTCGGCGAGAGAAAGCTGCGGCATAAAGACATCTTGCGCTACGAAGAGCTGCTTCGTATTGCGAGGATTGGGATAACATTAGGCATTACCAAAATCAGGCTGACCGGAGGAGAACCGCTTGTCAGGAAGGGGGTGCATGAGTTTATACCGATGCTTACCGCCCTCGAGGGTCTTAAGGATGTCTCTATTACGACCAATGCGGTCCTTCTGCAAGACAACCTCGTGATGCTGAAGGCTGCAGGTATCAAGAGACTCAACATAAGCATTGACAGCCTTAACAAAGAGAAGTTTCAGAAGATCACTCGGTTCGACTATTTCGACCAAGTCTGGGAGGGGATAGGAGCGGCCAGGGATATGGGCTTTGATCCGATCAAACTCAATGTGGTTATGATGAAGGGGGTCAATGACAATGAGATCCTGGATTTTGGCCGCCTTGCCCTGGAACAACCCTATCATCTCAGGTTCATCGAATGCATGCCAATAGGTTTAGAGGCTAACAGCCTGGCATTCATTTCGAATAAAGACGTAGAAAAGGCCCTCGTTGAAGCCTTTGGGCCGCTAATCCCTGTTTCGCGGGGACTCCATGATGGCCCTGCAGAGCGGTTCAGATTTGAGCAAGGCAAGGGAGAGATCGGTTTCGTAAGCGCGATCAGTCATTCTTTTTGTCAGGATTGCAACAGGCTCCGGCTAACGGCAAACGGTATGCTGCTGCCATGCCTCCTTTCAGACACGGAGGTCAGCATTAAAGATCCGTTAAGGAGAGGATGCCTGGATGGTGAGCTGGTTGATGCTTTTAGGGATGCCGTGAACCTGAAGCCCGAGTGCCATCCCTTAAAGGAGGAAAACCACCAAAGAATTCATCGAAAGATGTGTTCGGTAGGAGGGTGAAGGAAGGTTTGCGCGTTACGGGTTACGGGTTTCGTGTTCGAAACCCGTAACCCGTAACACATAACTACAGCTGCTGCAGCAGAACGGCTGCTTCCTTTTCCGCAAGGGACAGTCTGTACGCAGCGTCCCTCTTCTTAAGGGTGCTCACCTGATCGGCGTCAACGTAGTCGACTGCCTTTTCCTCGCAGAACCGGACGCACTGAGGCTCACCGTCACAGAGATCGCACTTGAACACCTTTCTATCGATGACATCAAAACTCATAGCGCCAAAGGGACAGGCAGATACACAGGCACGGCAGCCGATGCACACATCGTAGTCAACCATCACCCGAGCTAAGGTCTCATCACGGGAGATGGCCTTGACCGGACAGACATTCATGCACGGGGCATCCTCGCACTGCTGGCAGGACATCGGAATGTACAGGCCTTCCGCTTCCCACTTGATCACCTTTATGCTACTCCGGGAGGGATTAGACACGCCTTCGTGCATAACAGAGCACACGAGTTCGCACAGCCGACAGCCGGTGCACTTTTCGTAGTTTATCATCAGGGCCTTTCCTGTTAGTTCCATCGGTTCACTCCTTTCACATAGATTACAGCAAGTGGGATGGCTCTTTCCCGATACCGAGCCTCTTGAGCGTCTCTGGTGTAGGAACACCGTTTTCGTCCCAACCATGATGTGCATAGAATTCGTCAATCATCTTCTTAAACTTTTCCCGATCTATCTTGGCACCAATGACTTCGGGTGCACCACGCCTGCACGGTTCATCGAAGTAGCGATGATTAAGCATATCGCCCTTTTTGAGATCTTCTCGTGTCAATCCTTCCCTCAGGTTAAACAAGCGCTCCATGTTGTTGCATCTCTCCGCTATCTCCCAGATTTCCTTAGGCGACAACTCGAGTCCGGTATTGTAATAGAGCACTTTACTCCAATCCTCGAAATTGGGAAGGGTGGCCCCCAGGAATGTCGTGTGATACTTGCAGATGCCAAGACAATCAACCCCCATGTAGCAGTTCTCGTGCCAGAAGACCTGCCACGGTTTTCCGATATATTCAGTATGCTCTGAGCTCAACGGTCCATCGTAGGGGACGGGACTGCTGTATATCCTCCTCAGAACCTCCTCGGGCAAATGGTAGAGGTCAATGGCGGGCCGGCTCCTCAGATGATCAGAACCCCTGGAGGCTGTAGCGATATTGAGGGCAAGTGCAGGAGTTGCTCTCTCGTCTGAGTGCAAGTTGTTCATACCTTTGACCTGAATGAGATAGTCAAAGGACTTTTTGCCTATCTTTTCAGCTGCCTTGATTCCCCCATCGGCCAATACATTACCCAGCCATCCCTCTCTGAAACAAATACGGCGAATCATCTCAAGGAGTGCCTCATCGTTGCCGAACCTTAAATCCAGGCCGTCGGTATCCTTGGTGGTGAGGATTCCCTCTTCATAGAGCTCCATTGCCCAAGAGATAATGCTGCCAATTTCCAGATTATCCACGCCCCACTGATCTACCAGATGATTAGCGGTTAGAAGCGTTACCGCATTTTTGCAGTCCGGCTCTGAACAAAAGGCACCTTGGGAGGTGTATTCCGGCCCCTCATCATATCTTCCAGCATAAGGGCCAGAGGGGATTTTGTACTGGGCACGGCAGTGTACCTGGCAGCCATAGCACCCGACCATATGATACGGGCCCATGGTTTCTGTGGCGATTTCATCAAGCCGCTCCGGTTCGACATCGTCTGCATACTCGCACTGGTTGTACTGGAAGTTCCTGGTCCGTATTCCACCCCAGGAATTGGTTGCTCCCCAGATAAAGGGTGTACCTAAGGTTCCCTGGGTTTGATTGACCTTTGCGCTTACGATCTGATCAATGAACCGTTTGTTAAACTCCAGTGCCTCCATGGGGCGGGCTATCTTTATATCCATAGTTCCCCTGGCGGCCACTGCCTTGAGGTTTTTAGATCCCATAACGGCACCCATTCCCGATCTGCCGGCAGAGTTTTTTATGCCTGTCATGACATTAGCATAATAGACGAGATTTTCGCCGGCCGGGCCGCACACGGCACATTTAACCTCCTCATCATTCAGTTCTTTTCTAATAGCCCATTGGGTTTCGGTGACCGTTTTACCCCACAGATTGGTGGCATCCCGTATCTCTATCTCTCCATTGTGGATCCAGATGTACACCGGGTTTTTGGCCTTTCCCTTTATGACCAGATGGTGAAAACCGGCCCAGGCAAGCTCAGGGGAAAAGAATCCCCCCATATTTGCACTGCCGAGCAATTCGGTAAGCGGTGATTTGGCCATAACGTGGCATCTGGAAGTTGCCGAAGCACAGGTTGCGGTGAGGATACCACCGCTTATCATGAGCGCGTTTTTCGGGCCCAGCGGGTCAATACCCTTCTCTGTATGGTTATAGAGTAAATATGCATCCAGCCCTCTTCCGCCAAGGAATTTTTTCCGAACCTCAAGGGGAATGGGCTTTGTTTCGATCTTTCCTGTGGAGAGATCAATATACGCGATTTTTCTGTTCAATGGCATGTTATTTTCCCTCCTTTTTTGCTAGCGCCTCTTCAGCTAGTTTTCGATTCGCATCCCATACCGGCCCCCGTATTCGCGGAAAATCAGGGCGAATCCAGTGAACGCGGAATTCCATGCCGCAGACCGGACATTTGACCTGTTTCTGTCCAGCCGTGGGCTGCAGTCTCCCCATGCAGCTCGGATTAAGGCACCTGAACTTGCCGTATGTCCTCGTTTGACGGAGACTCTCGGCAGTTGACAATTTCCCTTTCTCTATTGCCATACAATCCTCCTTTCTGCCTATAAGCACTAAGTGCTTCGATTCGCAATTACGGTAACGTATATTAGTAAGTCTTCCGTTAGTACTATGCTCACTCAGCACTAAGTCCTGAGGGAATAAATTCGTTACCGAATTTATGAATCGAAGGACTAAGCAAACATAGCGCAGGTCCTTGAGCCCGTGACCTGCACACCGCTACCGCTTCGCAACAGTTCATTATTATGAACTGTATACTAAAACTATCATACCGCATTCCATTTCTATGTCAAGAGGAAAAAAAGCCCTTTTTTTAAGGGCTGCCTGGCTACTATTATGTCAATGGCGGCATAAATTTCTATTGACAAACCATTTAAAGAAGGTGTACATTGTCAAAAAATGTTCATTATGGTGAACGAGGTGCATAATGTATCAAGCCCCTTCAGTAAGAAAGGCATTCCAGGTGCTCCACGTCATTGCCGGCACCGATCGGGGGATGGGGATCAGCGAACTGGCTAAAAGCCTGGGCATAAGTAAAGGCACCGTGCACGGGATAGCTGCTGCCCTTGAAGAGGCAGGCGTTATCATTAGGAATCCTTTTACCAAAAAATATAGCCTCGGTTACACCCTCATTGAGCTGGTGAAAAAGGGATTTTCCAAAATACCGCTGAGAGAAGCAGCCCGAAGGCATATGGAGAGGCTTGTAGAAGAGACCGATGAGACTGTCTTCTTGGGCATTCTGCGGGACGATCATATCTTCATCGTGGATGTAGCAGAGAGCAATAAGGAGTTGAAGATAACCTCCCCGAGCGGTACCAAGCTCTCCCTGACTGCCGGTGCGGCGGGCAAGGTTTTTCTGGCGTATACGGACGAAAAGAGGGCTCTGGCATATCTTCACACCCAGGGCCTGACTAGATATACCGAAAATTCCATAACCGACCTCGAGAAATACCTAGAGGAGATAAAAGAGGTCAGGAAACGTGGCTTCGCTACCGACCGGGAGGAGTACCTTCAGGGAGTAAAGGCGGTGGCTGCCCTAATACATACAGACGGCCCGTTCTTGGCTGCCATATGGGTTGTAGGTTTCTCGTCTTCCCTCACCGATGACAAGATGGAATATATAATAGATAAGACCGCCCGTACCGCTGAGGCGATCTCCCAGGATCTTACGCGCAAGGAGCGGGGGTAGGTGGTGATTGCCCGGTCAGCTCAAGACCCTCTGTAACTGCGTCTGTTATTGGCGGCCGGGGAGATCCGATTTAAAGCTCTTTTTGAGTGGTCTTTGCCAGGGAGACAGCTTGTAATACACTTCCCCAATAGTAACCTTTTTGCACTGAGGGCAAAACCGCAAATAGTCATCCGTAATGGTCTGCCCAACCTTCTCCAGCTGGGGAATCGGCGCAAACAAGGCACCACATCGTTCGCAGGCCTTGAGCTCTACTGAACGGATTTCCTGTTTGGGAGCTATCTGGAAAAACTGCCGGGCGCTGATTTCATGCCGCAATGCTGCGGCATCTTCGGGGCACGTACCTACACAGGCCCCGCAGCAGATACACTGATAGTGAGAGTACTTAAAGATCCGATGGTCTTCCATATCAGTGGACTCGAGGGTGCTGGTGGGGCAGGCGATTTCGCAGGCAGCACACCCAGTGCATGTTCTCACATTGAGGCGGGTTCTACAGAAGAGAAAGGCCGCCATAAGGATCATTGCCTCTGCGCTGAGCACGTGGATCGTCCGCATATTGTCTCCCAAAAGAACAATGGAGTCCATCGTCCCATGGGTGAGGAAATAGCCGGTCAGAAACGGGAGCGCGGTGAGCACAACTAAGATGTAGTCCGATGCTGAAGAGGTAATGCGAACATCTTTTACCACGACATGCCTGATGAGGAAATAGAGAGCAAAGCCCAGCACTACCAGGGTCATCCAATCGGCCCATGCATCGGGCAGCGGTGTCCAGTCCCACTCAAATCGCGATTCTGCCCACAGCACGATGTGCCCGGATAGCCATATGGGCACGATAACCAGGCATACATGGAAGACATACCGCAGGACTCCATAAAGGGGTTTTTTGATTACTGCCATGTGAAACGGCACAAAGAGGCGGCCAAAGGTAGCCGGGATATAGCCCCACCGGAAACGCCTGTCACCGCTGTTTACAATGATTTGGTAGACAAAGAAGCCGAGCCTGGCGATAGTCGCAACGAGGAATATCAAGAAGACAATCCACAGCAAGGGGCCTTCAGCAAAGGAACCGAAATCCATCTTGGGCTATCCTCCTTCCGCAGGGGTAAGCGGTTGCGCTAAATCTTTCCGTTAGGCAGTGGGCATCCAGCTCAACGAGTTCATTATCATGAACGTAATCCTGCACGCATCTTACCATCTTGACCTCTTTTGTCAAGGGTGAAACCAGCGAGGCTGGTATAAATAGACGTAATTACTGTAAGGGCTATCAGAGGTGTTACCTCGTGAGCGATCCGACGCCAATCCAAAATATGAAAATCGCAGTTTGTTCATTATAATGAACAGAAATGGGAGATACGCTGCAGATCCTAAAAGCGAGATGTTTTCAATGCCTGGGCCCTTCTCAGAGGCTGACCACGTCCTGTGCCGTACACCTAAGAACATGAGCGCTCCGCCCTTAAATACTTTGTTCCTCATGAAATCGATTAGGGTGCTTGAGGCTACTGGCGTTTCCTCAGGATCCTTTTGTCTCCTATCCTGACCGTTAGTTGGATCTTGTCGAAGTATTCTATGAGGGGAATGGTGTACTTCCGTGAGACGCCGGTGATCTCCTTTAGCTGGGGAGTGGTTATCTCACCCTGCTGTTTGATAAAATCGACCAGCCGGCCCCTGAGGCCCTCTATTGCCTTTTTGTGGAAATAGAGATCCTCCTTCACCTTGATAAGGATTCCATCCTTGACCATGATTTCGAGCAGGTCCTTTGCTCCTCGATCTATCTTATTTTGGTCGAGATCCCTAAAGTATGGCGGCTCAAGGCCGGTCTTGAGGTAAACCTCTTCAATCTCGCTACGCAACTCCTCCTGATCTTGAAGGAGTTCGATTTTGTGCTCCTTGAGGCGGATCGTATCCTTCTCCCTGACGATGGCAACCTCCCCTATCAGGTCATCGATCACCTGGTTGAAGAGCTTTTCTTTTATATTTCCGCCCATCTTGGACCTCAATTCTTCTTTGAGGAGGCCTTTTTTAAGGGGAAAACGATTGTGATAATCGGCAAGGATAGATAAGATTTCGTCTTTAGCCGTGCCGTAGAATTGTGAGTGCACGAATACCTCATTCTCTATCTCCGATTGAATAATTGCGGCATCTGACACGAGCTCGTCAATAAGCCGATCAAGTTCCTTTCTGCTGTGATTGGTGAGAAAAGAGAGGTCCGCTCTGCTGAGACCCTGGAGCTGGCTGCCTCTTATGAACTGCTCAACAATTTGTTTGTCGGAGCCCTCGCTTAGGATGGTGAGCTCCTGTGTTGTTTCCTTTAAGAACCTCTTTTTCTTCGAGGGAAGGGGGTTCAGGACCAACCCTCCACCAATGGCCCTGATGGGGGAATAACTCCTGATGACGAACCTGTCTTTTGAGAGAACTACCGTAGGTCTTTCAAGGCGAAATTGGGCGAAGCAGGTCTCGCCCGGGGAAAGCTCTTCCCTGTCTAAGAGAATAACGGTGGAAATAATCTCGGCGGTCCCGCAGTGAAATCTCACCTTGGTCCTGTTCTTGAGCTTCTTAGGAGCACTCTCGAGGTAGTCGAGAACGGCATCTACCATGTAGGTAGGTTTGAGGGAGTCCCTCTGCGCTACCACATCGCCCCTCGTAAGGGTTTGCTTTTCCAGGCCTTGAAGATTGATGGCAGTCCTCAGCCCGGCGCTCACCGAAGGTACATCTCGGTGATGCACCTGAATACCTCTTACCTTGCTTTTTATGCCTTTCGGATAAACAGTCACCTCGTTGCCTATCTCGATATGACCAGAAATGGTAGTACCGGTAACAACCGTGCCAAAACCCTTCATAGTGAAGACTCGGTCAATAGGAAGCCGGAAGAAGCTTCCCGACTCCCTTTCCGGAACCTTTTGGGTAAGTGCGTCCAGTGTTGCAATCAGAGCCTCGATCCCTTCTCCCGTTTCGGAGGAAACCTCTACCACCGGAGCATCTTGCAGAAAGGTGCCCTCGAGAAATGCGGATACGTCATCCCTCACCAGCTGAAGCCATTCTTTATCCACGAGATCTATTTTCGTTATGATCACCAGTCCATGGTTGATTCTCAAAAGCGTGCAGATTTCGAGGTGCTCTCGTGTTTGGGGCATAACACCTTCGTCAGCTGCGATGATAAGCGCCAGCACATCAATTCCGGTGGCACCGGCCACCATGTTCTTAACAAACTTCTCGTGACCGGGAACATCCACGATTCCAAGGGTGATGCCGTTCGACAGCTTTAGGTGGGCGAAACCAAGTTCAATGGTTATACCTCGGAGCTTTTCTTCCTTGAGCCTGTCCGTATCGATACCGGTGAGGGCCTTGACAAGGGCGGTTTTTCCGTGGTCTACATGCCCGGCCGTGCCGAGAATGATCTGCTTCATTGATTCCTCTCTTCTCTTGCGGTTGCTGAGATGGTAAACTAAAGGGAACTGAATGCCTTGTCAAGAAACTGTTTGGCAAGCGCGGAATTTACTCGGACAATTTGATTGACGTTTCAAGGGCTTTCTGTTAAATTCCGTCTGAACTACTCCCCGGTAGCTCAGTTGGTAGAGCGGGTGGCTGTGTAACGCAGCTTCCGCGAGAAATCGTGGTTGAAAAATCGGGTGAATTCAGGGAAGCCTGCCCTTCACGGCATGTGAAGAATGGTAATCCTGAGCCAAGCCCTGGGTTATCGTTATTCAGGGAAGGTGCAGAGACTAGAGCTTCGGCTCGTACTCTTCGAGACAAACTCGGAGGGGAAGCGCCCGACACCCTCAGCTCCAGTTTTGGGGACGGGTGATGAGATAGTCCAAGCCTGGTAGAAATACCAGGGCACTTGTAACCACTTGGTCGGCGGTTCGAGTCCGTCCCGGGGAGCCATTTCGACTCAAAAAGGGCACTAAGAGTGCCCTTTTTTCGCTCAAGGTCTCCGACCGAAGAGCAATTAAGAGTCGAAATGGCCCTGAGCTTGATCTGAGCCTGTCGAAGGTCTTGTCGAGGGGCCAGTATCAAGCAGGCTATGGATTCTCTATTTTTTATGAATAGGTGAAGATACACGTATACACTTGACATATGCATGGCATTGTCCTATTGTGATGTTTAGATAGAGTCAATCCATGGCTTAATTGGTAATTCGAGCAAACAGGGGGTTACTCATGAAGACGGTCAATGCGCTCAGGATCAGAAACAATCTCGGAGAAATCCTTGATATGCTGAACAAAACAGGTGACCCTATTCTTGTGAGCAAAGGCAGGGAAATCAGGGCTGTGCTCATCACGCCGGATCAGTTCAAGAAAAGGTTTTTGGACTATCAGGCAGAAGAACAGAAAAGACAACTGCTTGAAACCATTGAGGCGTTACAGGGTGATCGGGTGGAGAAACAGGACAGTGTCCAAGTACTTCGGGAATTGCGGGGTTATGGGAGATGATCTGGATTCTTGATGCCTCGGTAGCGGTTCGCTGGTTTCTCAAGGACGAAAACCACCCCAATGCTGATGCTGTGCTCCGGAGATTGATCGATTACCCTGAGTTTTTTGCTGTACCCGAGTTATTCTCCTTTGAGGTCTATGCGGTACTGTGCCGTGTTCATCCCTCGGGGCATACAGCTTTTATAAAGGGAGTTATCCCCATCCTGAATGGAGGGATTCTCAGACAGCCCATGACAGAAAGCTTGGCCACCCAGGCAAGCAGGTTCGTGAGAAAAGGCCTGACCGGGTATGATGCTTGCTACGCAGCTCTTGCCAGCGAAATGAAAGGCAGGTGGCTAACCTTTGACCGAAAGGCGCACGGGGTTCTATCTCGCGAGGGGATCTCGCACGACCTGACAAGGGCTTTACCACGGGATTGGTCATGAAGATCCGTTGGAAGCTTGTGAAATCTGCAAAAAGCTGAAAACCTCCTCAAAAGAGGTGCATGAGATCAAGGTTCACGCAGCCATACCCCCGCTTCAGTGAATGTTTTCAACAACCGCCGCAATCCCCAACCCACCCCCGCCGCAGATCGTTTCCAGTCCATAGCGGGAGCCTCTCCGTTTCATCTCATGGAGTAACGTGACCAATCGCATGGCACCGGTAGCAGCGATGGGGTGGCCGAGTGAGATACCCGAGCCATGAACATTGATCTTGGTATCGAAGTCTTCTTGTTTCATGCCCATGAGCCTGGCATCGGCCAGGGTCTGCACGGCAAAGGCCTCCTGGATCTCGATGAGGTCTATATCAGCAATGGTAACCCCGGCCTTGTTGAGGGCTTTATCCACTGCCGCAGGCACGGCAGGATAGGTAAGGGTGGGATCGGCACCGGCAGTGGCACAGGACCTGAAAAAAGCCATGGGCTCCAGGCCCAGTTTCTTAGCCTTGGTCTCGCTCATAAGCACCACCGCAGCGGCCCCATCGTTTTCGGTTGATGAATTACCGGCGGTGCACACCCCATCGGGGTAAACCGGGCGTAATTTAGCTAGCTTTTCCAGGGTTGTATCTCTCCGGGGCGGTTCATCGGTCGTGAAGAGCAGTGGCTCGCCTTTTCTTTGGGGAAGGGGGATGGGGACAATTTCATCGGTGAATATCCCCGAATCAATGGCGGCAATGGCCTTGTGCTGGCTTCGAAGGGCCCATGCATCTGCCTCCTGGCGGGTAATCTTCTCCTTCTTCGCCGCCGTTTCCGCCCAGGTCATCATGGAATTGAGCTCACCATAACGCTCAATGGGCTGGGACATGACTCTCGCTCGCTGAATCCGGTCATACAGCGGTATCCCCCACATGGAAAGGGCCCCGTGTCCCCTGGGCATAAAGCCCCACTTGCCGTCGGTCTTTCCCCCCAGGCCCCACTTGGTATCCCCGGGGATGTAGAGTTCGGCCTGGCTCATGCTCTCCATGCCCCCGGCAACGATAATGTCGGCGTTACCGGTTTGGATCTTCATGACACCGAAGAAGACGGCATCCAAACCGGAGCAGCAGCGACGGTCTAATGTTACCCCGGGAACCTCATGGGGCCAGCCGGCCTCCAAAAGGGCCATCCTCGCACCGTTTGCACATTCGCCGTTTTGATAGGACTGGCCCATGATCACATCATCGACCCAGGCGGGCTCGATGTGGGCCCTGGTGATGACCTCATTGAGAACGAGGCTTGTTAGTTTGTATACGGGAATATCTTTGAGTGCGCCCCCGTACGAACCGATGGGGGTGCGTAAGCCAGTTATGATGAGAACGTTTTCCACTTCAGATATCCTTTCCTTTTGCTTTCCCATGTCATTTTCCTTTGTACTCAGGTCTTCTCTTTTCGATAAATGCCCGGGCGCCTTCTTTCATATCCTCGGTGGCGGTGAGGGCCGCCCAGAAATCCGATTCAAGCTCCAGCCCGGCAGCGAGGGGAAGATCCTGGGTTCTGTTGAGCACCTTTTTCGCTGCCGCAACAGCCAGAGGGCCTTTTTTCATGATAGTCGCTGCCAGGTCCATGGCAGCATCCATGAGGTCAGTGTCCGGGACGACGTTTTCAATCAAACCGTATCTGAGGGCCTCACGGGCGTCGATCATCGCTCCCGTGTAGGTGAGCTCCTTGAGTTTGCCGAGCGGTATATGGGAGCGTGCTCGCTGGGTGCCGCCGTTTCCCGGGAATACCGATAGATTTACCTCGGGGAAACCAAACTTGGCGCTCTCAGTGGCATACCGAATGTCACAGCACAGGGCCAGCTCAAGACCCCCACCCAGGCAAAAGCCGTGGATCGCTGCGATGACCGGCCACTGGAAGTTCTCTACCATTGCGTATATCTGGTGACTGCGAGTCACCCGCCTCTTGGCTGTTTCGGGGGTTAGCTCCAGAAATCCCTTAATATCGGCACCTGCGGCAAAGGCCTTTTCACCGGCTCCCCGAAGTATGACGACCCTGATGTCCTTTCGGCGATCATCGAGCTCCATAAATGCTGTGCCGATGGCCTCCTTGGTGGCACCGTCGAGGGCATTCATGGGTGGGTGGTCGATGGTGACGATGGCTACCAGATCCTTCATTTCATAGTGTGCCAGTTTTTGAGCCATCTAGCCCTCCTTTCGGCCCCCATCTTCGTGGTACTCGTACCAACCCTTGCCGGTTTTGCGGCCAAGGTTCCCGGCTTTCACCTTGTGCCGCAAGATGGCCGGGGGATACCAGTAGGGATCCTTGGTGGTTTCGTATATAGACATGAGCGCACCGTAGGTTACATCCAAACCGACCATATCACCGATCTCAAAGGGGCCCATTTTCCGGCCGGAGGCGAGTCTCAGGCCTTTATCGATATCCTCCACGGTGGTGACTCCCTCCTCGACGAGACGCATGGCCTCCAGATTGGCGCGGAAGTTGATGCGGTTGATGACAAAGGCGGGTACATCTCGCCGGACTAAGATCGGCTCTTTCCCTAGCTGACGGACAAAAGTCTCACCAGCAGCGAAGGTCTCATCACTGGTGGCCATCCCTCGAATCACTTCTGCAGCTGCCATCATCGGGACCGGCGAGAAGAAGTGAATGCCCACAACCTTATCGGGACGGTTGGTGACCGAGGCCAACTCGGAGATAGAGATGGCGCTCGTGTTGGTGGCCAGAATAGTATCCTTCTGGCAGGCCTCATCGAGTTTCCGGAAGATCTCCTGTTTGAGCTCCACGTTTTCAAAGACAGCCTCGATGGCCAGATCGGCATCGCTACCGTTAGAGAAATCAAGAGCTGTTGAGATTCGGTTGAGAATAGTTTCTTTGTCCTCGGTGAGTTTCCCTTTTTCGACGAACCTGGAGACCGACCAGGTGATGTTCTTGAGGCCCGTATCAATCGCCTCCTGGCTAATGTCGTTTAAGACCACGGTAATGCCGGATTGAGCGCATACTTGTGCGATGCCGCTGCCCATGAAGCCGGCGCCGACTACAAATACCTTCTTCATTTTCATAGCACAACTCCTTTAGCATTATCTATGTGTTCAAGAATGAGGTATGTTTTTCGTGTATACAGAGGGTGAGCCAGTTTCTTGCATAAATGCCTTAAGCTCCGCCAGGCTCTTAATCACCAGCTGAACCCCAAAAACAGATTCTACGTTGTGTCGAGCAGAGGCACGGACCTGACTCATGGATACCTCACGTGAGAGCTCCCGTCCCAGAGAGGTCATTCCGATACCGGAAAGTCCACAGGGATGAATCCAGGAAAAGGGTGTGAGCGAGGTATTAACATTCAGCGCAAGGCCATGGAAGCTCACCCCTCGGCGAACGGCAACCCCGATGCTCCCCAGCTTATTGTTACCGATCCAGACTCCTCGGTTCTTGGGATTTTGCTCTGCCTTGACTCCGAAGTCCGCAGCAGTCCGGATCATCACCTCCTCCAGGGCGGTCACATAATCTGCCACGCCGAGCCCTGCGGCCCTGAGATCTATGATAGGATAAACAACGAGCTGCCCGGGTCCATGAAAGGTGATATCACCGCCCCGTTCCACGTGGACTACGGTGATTCGCTCTTTTTCCAAGAAACTCTCGGATACCATCAGGCCGTCCAATCCACCCCGGCGACCGAGGGTGAACACCGGATGATGTTCCAGGAATAAAACGATGTCTCTGTCTATGATCCCATTCTTTCTTGCGGCTACAAGGCTGTGCTGGAGGTCCCATGCCTCTCGGTACTCCACCGCGGGAAGATCCACGCAGTAGCATTGCCTACCTTTCGGGACAGACTGAAGGCTATCTTGGTTATGGTGCAATGCATGGCTCATTAAAAGAGCGCCTTACTATTAGCCAAAAATTGGGCACATTTCAACCGGCAAGACAGGGATGCCGTGCCGCCGCTGTTTCGTCGAGCCTCCGCACTTTGCATTTTTGTGGCGCTTGCCGAAGTCGTTCCGGATCTTGTTGCGCCTCATTAGCTATGGCTTTACATGCCTCGACAAACAGATCTAGATCCTCTTTCGACTCGGTCTCCGTGGGTTCGATCATGATGGCGCCGTCTACGACCAGTGGAAAATACACGGTCGGTGGATGAAAACCGTAATCCATCAGGCGCTTTGCCATGTCCAACGTCAAAATTTTGTATGGGTGCTGAAATTTGTCGGAGAACACGCACTCGTGCATACAGGGCCTGTCGTAGGCGAGATGGAATGTCCCCTTTAACATCTCCTTCATGTAATTAGCGTTTAGTACGGCGAGCTGGCTTGCCCGCTTAAGGTTCTCCGCGCCCATGCTTCGAATATAGCTGTAGGCCTTCACCATGACCCCGAAGTTTCCATAAAAGGCGTGCACCTTGCCGATGGATTCCGGAAAATCCTCAGAGAGAATATATCGGCCCTTTTCCTCTGTAACGCGAGGCACCGGCAAATACGGTTCAAGTTTCGTTTTCACGCACACGGGACCGGAACCGGGACCACCCCCTCCGTGAGGCGTCGAGAAGGTCTTGTGGAGGTTGAGATGCAGCACGTCAACGCCGGCTCTGCCCATATCGGCGATTCCCATGACGGCGTTCATGTTGGCGCCATCGCCGTAAACGAGCCCACCCTTTGCATGGACGATTTCAGCTATCTCCCTAATATTTTCCTCAAACAGGCCCAGAGTATTGGGATTGGTTACCATGATTCCCGCTGTGTCTTCGTCCATGACCCCGGCAACTGCCTCGGCGGAAAGCATGCCCTGTTCGTTGGATCTTACCGGCACCGGGCTGTAACCGCAGAGAGCCGCACTGGAAGGGTTGGTGCCATGGGCCGTATCGGGGACGATGATCTTTGAGCGGCGCATGCCTTTGCTTTTGTGAAAGGCGTGAATGAGGAGCATCCCCGTCAGTTCACCCTGGGCTCCCGCCGCAGGCTGGAGAGACACCGCATCCATACCGGTTATTTCCGCCAGGAATCGCTCTAGGGCATGCATGAGCTTGAGCGCACCCTGGGATACAACTGGGGGCAGCAAAGGATGTGCCGCAGCGAAGCCTGGAACCCGGGCCTGTTTTTCGTTGATCTTTGGGTTGTATTTCATGGTGCATGAGCCCAAGGGGTACATGCCCGTATCGACCCCGAAGTTCCACTGTGAGAGTCTCGTATAATGGCGGACAATGTCTACTTCACTGAGATCGGGGAGGTCTAATTCGTCAAGGGTAAGGCCTTTATCGAGGGGGCGAGAGTCAACGTCGCGGCGGGGCTGGGAGAAGCCGGACCTACCGCGTCTCCCCTTTTCCCAGAGCAGAGGTTCATTCAGTATCAGTCCTGTGGTACCTAACGATTCTTTCATGAGATCACCTCCCTGACAAGGGCGTCCATATCCTCCTTGGATTTTGTTTCTGTCGCGCACAAAAGGTAATGATGAGCCAGCTCAGGGTAGTATGGCTCCAGGGAAAGGCCTGCGACTATCTTTTTAGCGAGCAGGTGCTCATACGTTCTGTGAAAATCCGTTGGGCATTCCACCACAAATTCATTGAACGTGGGGGTCTCAAAGCTTATGGTGAACCCTGCCTTGCGTAGTTCTTCTTTGAGATACTCTGATTTGTCATGGTTTAAAAGCGCGAGCTCGCGCATGCCCCTACCCCCCAGCGAGGCCATATACATGGCGGCTGCCAAGGCACAGAGGCTGTTGTTGGTGCAGATATTGGAAGTGGCTTTTTCCCGGCGGATGTGCTGTTCTCTGGTGGCAAGGGTCAAAACAAAGCCACGTTTTCCATTCAGGTCGGTTGTCTGGCCAACCAACCGTCCTGGCATGCCCCGTACATATTTCATCCTGCTGGCGAACATCCCCAGTCCCGGTCCGCCAAACGACTGCGGAATACCCAGGCTCTGTCCCTCTCCACATACAATGTCGGCACCCTGGCTCCCAGGGTTTTTGAGGAGCCCGTATGCGAGGGGCTCGGTAAATGAGGCAATGAAAAGAGCATCTTTGGCGTGAGCACGTTCACCCACGGCTTCAAGATCCTCAATGCATCCGTAGAAGTTGGGAGACTGTACGGCAACGGCAGCGAGATTGTCGAGGTCCTCTAGGAGGGAGAGGTCGGTCGTGCCGTTTTCAAGGCGGGGGAGCTCTATCAGATCATATCCGGTAGGTCCGAGATAGGTCTGGACGACACGACGGTAAAGAGGATGAATCAGGCTCGATAGAGCGACTCTGTTCTTTCGGGTTGTTCGAATAGCCATGAGCAGTGCTTCGGCAAGAGCGGAAGCCCCGTCGTAGAGCGACGCGTTTGCTACCTCCATCCCCAGAAGCCGTGCAGTAAGGGTCTGGTACTCGTACATGGCCTGAAGCGTTCCCTGGCTGAGTTCAGGCTGATAGGGGGTATACGAGGTGACGAACTCGGAGCGGGTGAGCAAGAAGGACACCGATTCAGGGATAAAATGCTCGTAGCTGCCGGCGCCGATGAAAACCTTGTATTCAGGGGACACGCCCATGGTGGCGGAAAGACCACTCATCAGCTCGTTCAATTCCCACTCGCTTATTGGCTCCGGCAGGTTGAGATTGCCCTGGTAACGGCAATCTTCAGGTACAGTCGAGAAGAGTTCGTCGAGGCTGTTTTTTCCGATAACCTCCAACATTGCGGCTATTTCATCGGCGGTATGGGGGAGATAACGCATTACGCTTGTCCTTTCAAGGTTTCAAGGTAAACGTCCTTTATCATGAGGGCCTCGAATTCGGCCGCATCGCTCGGTTGCACCTCGATCATCCACCCATCTCCGTACGGATCTTTGTTGACGAGTTCAGGGGATTTCTCGAGGGCCGAGTTCACCGCAAGAATTGTTCCCCCAACAGGCATATACAATTCTGCAACGGCCTTCACGGATTCAACGGTTCCGAACTGCTGGCCCTTGTCAAAGGAATCGCCTGCCTGAGGCAGCTCCACATACACGATATCGCCGAGCTGGTCCTGGGCATAGTCGTTGATGCCGGCCTTTGTCTTCTCGCCTTCTACACGAGCCCATTCATGATCTTCTGTGTATCGCACATGATCAGGTAATTGCAGTTCGTTAACCTCTTTCATAAGTATTCCTCCTGTTTCTAACGTTATATGCTACGGCAACTGCGCAGTGAAGTCTGGAAGACGGTTATCAAAAATTTCGATATCCTTGTCTGCAAAATCCATCAGTAAGCCATAAAAGATTTTGGCCCCTTCTCGCCTAGTTGCTATATCACAACTGTAAATCAAAGCCAAACCGAATTTGGTCTCCTCCAAGTCCGGCAAAATAGCTCGATCATGAACGGTACTTCCTTCTAAGTCCGAGTCCTTGAGGAATATGTTCTGAGTAGGTTTTCGCTTGCCTTTAAAGGCCTTCCCGCGAACAGGTGGTTTGTCGAAGCTTGTCCGAGTGAGTTGAAAACGGATGACTCTGGGAATAGGGGTGATGTCAAAAAAAGAAGACGTGATGGGGGAAAGCTATCATGGGTTTCCCGTGGCACTGGTGTTGTGATTACAGTGGTTCCAAGATACAGACAAAGGGAGAAACCGTTTTCACAAAACATAAGGCACTTTCAGATTGTAGTTCTTGTAGACTACAAAGGTCTCCACAGATCGGACATCCTTTATGCGTGAAACCTCCTTCGTGTAGAATTCCAGCAAACTGAAACTCTCATTGAGGAGTATTATCAAAATGAGATCATACTTCCCAGTCACAACGGATGCAGAGACAACTCCTCGTAACTTGCTGAATTCTTCCCCCTTCTTAATGAGGTCCATGGTCTGCAGTTTGACACCGACCAGTGCCAAGGTGTGACCGGGTATGACCTCAGGGTTCACAAGGCCCGAGACTTCGAGTGTACCGCTTTGTATCATCTTATTGACACGTGATCTTACCGTGTTTTCAGAGAGGGAAAGCTCCTCGGCGATTTTCTTGAAGGATTTCCTTCCATCGCGAAGGTGCTTGATAATGGCGAGGTTGATTTCGTCGATTTTCATTTCAAATATCCCTCCGATTAAGGGTTCCAGATTCACTTAACTAAGACTTCTATAAGATTTTGATATATTTTGCAATATTTTTTTTATTTACTTATGATATCCTGAAAAAAATGGAAAAACTTGTTGAAATAGGAAATTGTAAGTGATACTAAAGTAGAGTACGGAATGGAAACCCGAAAAGAGCCCTACGGAGGTTCAAGTCTCATGGCACACAAGATTACCGTCATCGGCGCAGGGCCGGGGGGATATGTGGCTGCTATACGGGCGGCACAACTCGGGGCGGAGGTGACCATAATCGAGCAGGAGGCAGTGGGAGGTACCTGTCTTAATTGGGGCTGTATTCCCTCAAAGGTAATGAAGACCACGGCGGAGATGCTTGAGAAATTCCGCAGGGCACAGGAGTTTGGGATAGAAGTGCATGGAACGGTAAGCCCTGATATGAAGGCCCTCATGGTTAGGAAAGAGAAGGTTATCAGGGACCAGACCGAGGGGGTGCTCAAGCTCCTAAAACACCACAAGATCACATACCTGGCGGGAAGGGGTACTATCGAAGGACCGAATCGTGTCGTTGCGAGATTGCTTGACGGGAGGAGGATTGAGGTTCGGTGGGACAGTTTGATCCTCGCCACGGGATCACACCAGGTAAGCATTCCTTCATTTCTCTTTGACGGCCAACGAATCATCTCCACCAATGATGCGCTGTGTCTCGAAGAGGTACCGGAATCCGTCTTGATCCTTGGGGGCGGGGTCATTGGCTGTGAATTCGCTTTTATCCTTGCCGCCCTTGGTGCACAGGTAACCGTTGTGGAGGCCCTGTCACGGATGCTCCCCCTACCATGGGTTGATGAAGACAGCTCCAAGGTGCTTGAGCGGGAGATGAAAAAGCGAAAGATAATGTTCATGCTCAACCGGACGGTTAGTGGTATTGACATGGGGGGTGAGAAGTGCCGCGTAACCGTTGGACCGTACAGCGCTGAGCAGGGACCTGAACATAAGCCGGTGAAGACAAGTGTTGTCGAGGTGGATAAGATCTTGATTTGCGTAGGCCGAAGGCCGGTTACACAGGGTATCGGCGTGGAGGAACTGGGGGTTAAGCTGGATGAATCGGGATGGATCGTTGCCGGTGAGCGGATGGAGACCTCGGCCTCCGGTGTATACGCCATCGGAGACATTCTAGGTCCTTCCAAGATCATGCTCGCCCATGTCGCCTCCAGAGAGGGAATTGTGGCCGCCGAAAATGCCATGGGAAGGCACAAGACCATGACGTATGATGTGGTACCGGGAGCAGCCTTTACGATGCCCGAGGTTGCCAATGTGGGACTTACCGAGGCACAAGCAAAAGAGAGGGGGTATCACATTCGCTCTGACAGCGTGCTCTTTCGCAATCTGGGAAAGCCCCACGTTATCGGTGAAATTGCGGGTCACGCCAAGATAGTGTCTGATGGCGAAAGCGGAAGGGTTTTGGGTGTTCATATCGTGGGGCCCCACGCCAGCGATCTGATCGCCGAGGCAGCACTCGGAATGAAGCTTGGGTGTACCGTGCAGGATCTCGCTGACACTATCCACGCTCATCCCACCCTTGCCGAGGTTCTGTTTGAGGCCTCTCTCAAGGGCCTCGACAGACCGCTGCATGGGTGAATCCACAGTCAAACTTATGAGTATCGTTCAAGAGTGCTTACTTAATGGTATACTGGTTGAAGAACGTGTACATGCTTACCCCTATCCGGTCATGCCAATTTTCTCAAGGCGATATCTATTGGCCTCAAGGGATGTAGTCACAGAGGTGGGCTTTAGATGAGCCAGACGGAGACTCCCAGGGCCTCCACGGTGTAAACCCCACCTCTGTGACCACTGCAAGACCCGATGGAATTCTTTTTAAGATATCGCCTTTCGAAAACAGCCATGACCTCATATAGTATATGAAAGATTACTCATCATGGCTCATGCTGAGACATTTGAACGATACCAACTTATGAGCCCAAGAGGCGAACGCCGGCATATGTCGGCCATGCTATAGACGAAACAGGATCATGCGCATTTCGCTCATCGGTATGTCAGGTTCGGGAAAATCTCATTGGTCGGGAAGGCTTGCCGAGGATGGCTTCAAATGCTTCTGCTGCGATGAACTGATTACACAGAAGCTTGCTTCTGAGCTCCTGAGGCCAGACGGTGCAGTCATGGACCTGGGAGAGTGGATGGGGTTTCCTTATGAGTCGGGGTATCAGGAACGTGAATCTCGGTATCTAACCTGTGAAAAAGAGGTCCTCACCGAAGTCCTCGACTATCTTGAGGCCTCTCAAGATACCCTCGACCTGAACATCGTTGTGGATACAACGGGCAGCGTCATTTACACCGGCGAGGAGATTATCGATAGGCTCCGGCGGAATACGATGATGGTCTATCTTTCGGTGCCGCCTGAAATGCGTGAGCGGATGCTAAAGGCCTACGTAGTAAAGCCGCGGCCGGTGTTATGGAGAGATATCTTTACCAAGAAGGAAAATGAGACCAACGAGCAGGCATTGGCGCGGAGCTACCGGAGGCTTCTGTCTCAGCGGGAGAGGCTCTATGAGAGGCATTCCGATTGTAGAGTAGACTATTACGGTCGCAGAGAAAAAAGCCTGGAAGTGCAAGACTTCTTGGATCTGATCAACCTGAAGGAGGCTTAGATTCCTTTCTGAATTACCAACAATGCTTCTCGACCTCAGGCTGACCAGAGCACTCATCCGAGCTATACGATCTGGTGGGGGTGTTCGCCTTTTGGCTTTTCCAAAGCCGAAGTAAGCAAGATTCCGGATGAAAGGAGGACCGTGCAGTGAGCAAAAAGACATGGAGGACCCATAATCCCTCGGGCAGCAGGCGTGTCATTGTAACCAAGGAGCTGCCGGGGGATCGCTGGCTGCAAATACTGACAGACGCTGACTGTAAGGTAGAGATCTGCACCTCACCAGACATCCTGTCAACAGAGGAAATCAAAGAGGCTTTCGGCAGTCGGTGCGACGGTGCAATCGGTCAGCTGACCGAAGAATGGGGCGAGGAGCTCTTTTCTGCCCTCAAGGCGGCAGGCGGCAAGGCCTACAGCAACTATGCCGTTGGCCACAACAACGTGAATGTCGATGCAGCCACAAAAGAGGGCATTCCGGTAGGCAATACCCCGGGTGTTCTCACCGAGACCACGGCAGAGATGGCCGTTGTGCTTAGCTTTGCTGCTGCCCGCCGGGTTGTTGAGGCCGACAGGTTTATGCGAGCCGGTTCCTTTCATGGCTGGTTGCCGACTCTTTTCTTGGGAGAGCTCTTCTGGCGGAAGACCGTGGGCATTATCGGCGCCGGCAGAATCGGGGCAGCCTATGCGCGCATGATGGTTGAAGGCCATAAGATGAGCCTTATCTATTATGATCCTTACCGGAACAAGGCCCTGGAGGATTATGTAGCTGCCTACGGCGAGTTTTTGAAAACCCGCGGGGAACAGCCGGTCTCTTGTGGACGTGCTGAAAGCGCGGATGAGGTACTCCGGGAGGCAGACCTGGTGAGCCTGCACCCGGTCCTCGATGAGACGACACATCATCTCATAAACAGAGAGCGTCTGTCAGTGATGAAGGACCATGCGATTCTGGTAAATACGAGCCGTGGGCCGGTGATCGATGAGGAAGCCCTCGTCGCTCATTGCGAGAAGCATCCCAATTTTCGGGTCGGGCTCGATGTGTTCGAGGACGAACCGGCTATGAAGCCCGGTTTAGCAGCGTTAGATAACGTTGTGGTCGTGCCCCACATCGCATCGGCAACCATCTGGACGAGGGAGGGGATGGCAACGCTTGCGGCCGGCAATGTGGCGGCAATCCTTCGGGGGCACCCGGTCTGGCAAGAAGGGGATATTTTACCTTTTTTGGGAGACAAGCCGCCCAAGGCCGCGCCGAGCATCGTGAACGCGAAGGAGCTCGGTATTCGGATCTATGCGACATGAAGGCGGCCATATCGTTGAGGAAAGAAAGGAGGAAGGATAATGAGGATCGCGGAGAGAGTAGGGCACTTGGGAACGGAAACGGCATTCGCCGTCTCCGCAGAGGCGGCTGCCTTTGCCGCCAAGGGAAACAAGGTGTATCCCTTTCATTTGGGCGACATGAATATCAAGACGCCGGCCAACATTATTGAGGCGGCAATCAGGGCAATGAAGGACGGCAAGACCGGGTACTGTCCCAACGCTGGAATCCCGCAGTTGCGTGAGACACTGGCAGCTGACGTAAGCGCCTCACACGGGGTCAAGTACAGCATGGAGAACGTGTCCATCCAACCGGGCGGCAAGCCAGTCATCGGCAAGTTTATTCTTGCTCTCATGAATCCGGGAGATGAAGTGCTTTACCCCAATCCGGGTTACCCTATTTACGAATCGCAGATCGAATTCCATGGGGGCAAGGCAAAGGCATATGGCTATGTCGAGGGAGACGGGAATTTTGAGCTGGACATGGATGCACTCGAAAGTCAGATTAGTCCGCGAACACGGTTTTTGATAGTCAATGACCTGCAGAACCCCACCGGGGCAGAATGCCTTGCGGCAGAGCGGGAAAAACTCGCCGAATTGGTCCTCAAGCATGACCTCTACGTCCTGTGTGATGAGGCCTATTTCGACATACGCTACGAGGGTAAAAGCTTTTCCCTGGCCTCATTGCCCGGTATGGCCGAGCGGTCAGTTATTCTGTACACCTTCTCCAAGAAGTTTGCCATGACCGGATGGCGGCTCGGCGCGGCCATTGGGCCCAAGGAGATCATTGAGGTCATCACCAAGATAAACGTGAATGATGAGTCCTGTTCAAACCACTTCGTTCAATACGCGGCCATTGAGGGGCTCACCGGAGACCAAACAGAAGCAAAACAGATCCTGGCAACCCTTAAGGAGCGCCGCGATACTGCAGTGGACATGCTGAACTCTATCGATGGGGTTCGCTGTTTCCGCCCGAACGCGACATTCTACCTATACCCGAATGTGACGGAGGCCATGAGGAAAAAGGGCTTGACCAACTACGACGACTTGCGTAAAACGGTGCTGCGAGAAACCGGTGTTTCGGTGTGCACGCGACTGCATTTTGGCCGAGCCCTCGATGGTGAAAAGAACTTTTACATCCGCCTGGCTTACTCGGGCATCGATACATCTGATATCAAGGAAGGCCTTACGAAGTTAAAAGCCTTCCTAGAAAGTTAAACATTCCTCGGTCATTGTTTTGGAGAAATCGCTTCCAAACAGCCCAAGATCGAGAACAATCCTTTAGCTCGCCAGAACCTAGATCAGACGCACAACCGGGTGAGGGCCATGTAGGGCGGGTATTGCCACAGAGCAAAGTCCTAAGTCCTGTCTTGCTAACTTGAAAATAAGAAAGGTGAATAGGCGATGATAGAGATTCAGCGAACCGTTTTTTATGATCGACACGTGGCCCTTGGCGCCAAGATGGTGGAATTTGCCGGGTGGGAGATGCCGGTGTTCTATCCGTCCGGCATCGTCAAAGAACACCTGGCCACCCGCAAGGAGGCGGGCATCTTTGACGTGTCCCATATGGGTCGATTTATCATCAGGGGCGCAGGGGCACTGAGATTCCTCCAGCACGTGCTTAGCAATAACGCGGGAGCCCTTGACAACAGGGCGATCGGTGCCCAGTACACGATTATCCCCAAAGAAACCGGCGGTGCCATTGATGACGCATATCTCTATGGTTTCGTGGAGGAGGAGTATCTGCTGGTAGTCAATGCCGCCAATCGCGAGAAGGACTGGAATCATTTCCAAAACCTGCTCAAGGGGGTTGACGATGTTGAGCTGGCAGATAGAACGCACGGGATAATAATGCTCGCCTTACAGGGGCCGAGGTCACGTGCGCTTTTGGAAGGGATCATCGAGTCCGGTTCCTTGCCAGAGCCGATGCGAAACGCCGTGAGCACCCTGACAGTCTCCGGTAGAGAGGTGAAGGTGGCACGCACCGGGTACACGGGTGAGCCGCTGTGTTTTGAGCTGTTTGCGGAAAAAGATGATGGACTCATGCTGTGGGATCAGATTCTGGCTAAAGGGGCGACACCGGTTGGGCTCGGTGCACGAGACACCCTTCGCCTGGAGGCCGGTCTGCCGCTCTATGGGCATGAGCTGGGGGAAGACGCCGACGGTAAGCCGATCCCCATCTTGGCATGTCCATTAACAAAGATCGCCGTGAGCTTTTCGCCGTTGAAAGGGGACTATGTGGGCCGCCCAGCCTTGGCGAGGCAGCACGAGGCGTTTAAGAAAATCATGTACCGCGATTACTCGCTTATCCGAGACCTGCCACGTATGATTCGGCCAATAGCAGTTGCAGGGAGAGGCGTTGCCCGTGAGGGCGCCAAGGTGTTCAAGGGCGACAGGCACGTGGGCTATGTGACCAGCGGTACTATGGTCCCCATGTATGGCTTCGAGGGTGAAGGATTGGAATCGTCTCAGAGCAATGAGCATGAGTTGCGGTCGATCTGTCTCGGCTACCTTGATAGCGACCTCAACGAAGGTGAAAAGATAGCCATTGAGATTCGTGGTAGGGCAGTAGACGCCGTGATAGTGCCCTATCACCTGCGCAGCGAGGCCCCACCCTACGCCCGGCCGATCGTCTTCGATCACCAACTTGAAACAGTTGAACTTCCGGCTGACGATGCCCCTGCGAAGGTCCACCTACTACTACAAAAAACCGTTGAGAACACCCGCTGGCGACAACATGAGTGTATCAACCTCATACCATCGGAGATGACCATCTCACCGATGGTTCGACTTTTGTCGGTAATGGACCCAGCCTTCCGCTATGCCGAGCACCGGAAATCCAAGGCATTTTATGACGCCGACATCTTCTATTACCAGGGAACCGATTTCATCGGCGAGGTGGAACGGATGCTGGAGGTGGAGATGCGGGAGTTCCTCGGGTGCGAAAACGTTGAGATGCGTCTTATCAGCGGGCAGATGGCAAATACTGCCGTGTTCAGTGCCATGGTTGACTACCTGAACCGTGCAGACCGCAAAGTGGAGCCACAGCGAATTCGCCGGGTTATGAACAATCATATCGGAAAGGGTGGGCACCTGAGCGCCCAGCCCATGGGGGCGTTGAAGGACTACGTTGCCAGAGATCCGCACACGGAGCGACCTGCCGTGGTGAATTTTCCCGTGCTTGCTGATAACCCATTCAAGATCAATATCCCGGCAACACTGGAGCTAATCGATGAATACCGGCCAGAGCTCATCATCTTTGGCAAGAGCATGGTGTTGCACAAGGAGCCGGTGGCCGAGATTCGCCAGTTTCTCGACAATCAAGACATTCCCTCCGTGGTAATGTACGATATGGCCCATGTCCTCGGGCTCATCGGTCCCCACTTTCAGGAGCCTTTTGTTGAAGGTGCAGATTTGGTGACCGGATCCACGCACAAGACCTTCTTCGGCACCCAGCGTGGTGTTGTCGGCAGCCGGTTTCAGGAGGATGAAGAGCGTTACGAGCTGTGGGAGGCATTAACCCGGCGCGCTTTTCCGGGATCGGTCTCAAATCACCACCTGGGTACATTACTTGGTCTGCTGATTGCAGCCTACGAGATGAATCACTTCAAGGATGAATACCAGTCCAGGGTGATCGCCAACGCAAAGGCATTCGCCCGGGCGCTCAAGGATTGTGGGCTGGATGTTGCCGGAGACCCAAGCATTGACTTCACCGAAACCCACCAGGTTGTTGTGCGTGTGGGTTACAGCCACGGGCCGGAAATCGCCGCTCGACTGGAGGCCAACAATATCATCTGCAACTACCAGGCAGGCCCGGACGAGGAGGGGTTTACCGCCTCCGGTGCTCTTCGGCTGGGCGTGTCGGAAATGACCCGATTCGGGATGAGAGAGGATGACTTCCGAACACTGGCTGAATTGATGCGGGATGTCGTGGTGAACAATACCAAAGCAATCGACAAGGTCAAGGCGCTCAGAAAGCGATTCTGCACCCTCCAGTTCTGCTTTGGTGGCGAGGAATACATCGACCTTATACAGAAATTGCACGGCCTTGTGTAGGCTTCAGGATAGGTGGGTTGAGGCGTACTACATGTTTCTTGGCGCTAAATCGTATGTGGGCAAGGTCCAAGCCAGCGCTTGAAAGACGATAGGGGGGTCCGTTTTTCAGAGAAGCCAATTATGTCCTGAGCGTTTGGGCTGCGAGATGGGCAAGTGATTAACGCCACCCAGCATAAGAGACGATGGTGTTCATCGAGCGGTGAAATTCATCTTCTCGTTGCCTGACAACTCTCATTCTTTCTGGATCAAGAAATGCCTTGTAAAGGCGATCGCCTTCCTGGGGAGACCTCCCAAGCAATTTCTGTTCAAGGAGCGCGAGGGCTTGAATGGATTTGTCGCAAACGGGGTAGCCCCTATCATCGAGCTGGATAGTCGCATCGAGTGAGACTTTCGAGATGTTGTTGACATCCACGAGCTTGATGTTACCGGAATGAGTGAGCAAAAGGTTTCCTGCACCGGCAAGATCAGGGATGGATTTTGCCTCCCGTATCATCTGTTTTATCCTCTTAACAAAAACCCCTGCCTTTCGCTTGACACTGGCAATCCATTGGCTGGTCGATTCTGATGCATCACCGGCCTTCTTAACCCCCATGCGTGATAGAAGGGAAATCAGATGATCCTCTCCAAGGTGGCCCCAGGGTTCAATGACTTCACCCTCAACGTACTCCTGGAGGCCGCAGAGAAGGATTTCACGTTTTTCATCCCTTTTGTAGTCAACTATGAATTCCTCGGTGAATGCCACATGATCGGGACCCAGGTAGGCTTGAACGATCCTGACACGTTTCACCTCCTCTCTGGCTTCTTTGAGGGATTTGAGTCTTATTCTAAATAGCCTTAAGATATTGATGGGTTTTGCCCTTGGATAGCATTTCATTCCGTCAACAGTAACCCCGTCCGTTTCCTCCTTCACGTCACCAGGTTGCAACACCTCCATGATATGGGAGCGCAATCCCGCACGGTAATACCTGCGGTAATGGTACTTGCCCGGGGATCTGATGAAATTGAGCCCCACCATATCCCGATGGTTCAAGTACGGTTTATCCCTTATGTCCTCAGGCATATGCAAGATCGGCATTTGCCTCAACAAATTAATATTTCGCCTATTTCTGCTCCAAGCAGCAAGCGTATAGAGATCAAAGGTGGCTCACCAGCCTTTTTACTTCATCCATTCTGGGGAAACAACCACAAATTATGCAGCCCACCGTTAACTCTGCGCGCCACGCCGGTTTACATAAAGGGGTTGACAGGAAGACGAGACACTGGTAAATATACTAAAATTTGGCGCAGAGTGGGGGGCTGCGAAAAAGCTGACTTAACCTTAAAAGGAGGTATTGGCTATGAGACAGAACAAACTATTAATCGTGGTGGGGATACTCTGCCTGGGGCTAATGGTAGTTGTCCTAGCCTTCGAGGGAGCGTATGCGGCAGAAAAGGTGATAAAGCTAAAAGCCGCCAATTTCTTTCCTACCCCAGCTCTTCAATCCAAATACCTTGCAGAATTCTGCGCCGAAGTGGAAAAGCGGACCCAGGGCAGGGTGAAGATTGAATACTTCGCTGGCGGCTCATTGTTGAAAGCTCCCGCGATATACCAAGGGATAGTTACGGGAATTGCCGACATAGGCTACTCTCATATTGAGTACACTCCAGGCCGCTTTCCCGTTACCGGAGTTTGCGAGTTACCTCTGGGCTATCCGAGTGCCTGGGTAAGCTCTCAAGTTGCCTGGGACTTCTACAATGAATTCAAGCCGAAGGAGTGGGATGATGTGCGCGTGCTCTGGATGAATGCCTGCAACCCAAACCTGATTATCAGCAAGAAGCCGGTGCGCAAGCTGGAAGATATGAAGGGGCTGAGAATAAGGGCGCCGGGAATTATCGGCTATACGGTTACAGCCCTGGGTGGAACCCCTGCTTCGACACCGATGATGGAGGTCTATGATGCGATGTCTAAAGGGGTGATCGACGGCGTGAATACGCCCTATGAAACCCTGAAGACGTTCCGGTTTGGTGAGGTTGTGGATTATACGACCGCGAGCTGGCAGTGCGGTAATGTGTACTACTTCTATGTGGTCATGAACAAGAACAGCTATAAGAAGCTGCCACCGGATATCAAGGAAATCTTCGATGAGCTTTGCGGAGAGTATAAGGAGAGATATGCTCTATTTTGGAATGTAATTGATTTCTATGGGAGGGATTTTGCCCTCGAGAAGGGTGTAGAGATCATTGAGCTTTCCGATGAAGAGGCAGCCCGGTGGAAAAAGGCTGTCGAGCCCGTAATCGAGGACTATGTAAAAGACATGGTCGGCAAAGGCTATTCCGAGGCAGAGGTGAGAGGCTGGCTCAAATTCATAGGGGAGCGAATGGACTACTGGACGGCCAAGCAGATACAACTGGGCATTAAGTCACCAACCGGGCCTGCTGCGATAAGGCCCTGAAAAGATTCGGCAGTGATTACATAAAGAAGCCGGCCTGCGTCAGGGGATTAAGCCCGATGCGGTCGCGTTGGCACTGGTGAGGTGGAGGGATTCCGTTAACTCAGTGCTCTCGAAAGGTAGTTCGCGACAAACTCCCCTCACCGGTGTACCTTAGCGCTGCCATAAACGGCAGGCATTACAAACCACTTTCCAAAAGCTTATACTGCTGCTGGAAAAGCGAGCAGTGGAGGTGCGTGAGGGACAAAGAGTGGAGCAACGTGAGGTTTATGACGGTGTTACGTAAAGTCGAAAAGTTCAATCGCTTATTGAGTGGCTGGTTTGAGTGGATCGGGCTTGCCGGGCTCCTTATTGTGATGCTTATCACGTGCATCGATGTAATCGGATCCAAGATCTTTGTCAAGCCTGTCTTTGGTGCCATTGACATCGTGATGCTTGGCCAGTTAGTGGCAATCTCTTTCGCCGCTGCCTTATCGCTGCTTCTTGGCCGGCATGTTCAAGTGGAGTTTTTTGTCGCTATGCTGCCAAGACGTGTGCAAGCTGTTACCGACAGCATCGTTTTTCTTCTTGGATCAATCCTGTTCATTCTGATTATTTGGCGCCTTTGCGTATACGGCTATTCCCTTCAAACCGGGGGGGAGGTGAGCGCAACTGCCCGCATACCACTCTCCCCTTTCGCCTATGGTATTGCTATTGCCAGTGTTCCGGTCTGTTTGGTGTTTTTCCTTGAGTTTCTCAATTCGCTGATAAGGATAGTAAAGAAATGAGCCCGATTATTGTAGGCATTGCTGGTATTGTCCTTCTTCTCCTTCTCTTTCTCATCAGAATGCCGGTTGCTTTCGCCATGGCCTTTGTTGGACTCGTGGGTTTTGCCTATTTAACGGACCTAGGACCGGCCTTTGGCCTTCTAGCCCAGGATGTCTTTGAGCAATTCTCCTCGTATCCCCTGACTGTTATCCCCATGTTTATCCTTATGGGTACCTTCGCCTATGCTGCGGGGATTAGCCAAAGGCTTTATAAGACGACCTATACCTGGGTAGGGCAGTTGCGTGGCGGCCTGACCATAGCTACTGTATTCGCCTGTGCCGGGTTTGGTGCCATATGCGGCTCGAGCGCGGCAACGGCGGCGACAATGGGCAAGATAGCGCTTCCGGAGATGGAGAAGTATAACTATGATAAGGCATTGGCCACTGGTACCGTTGCTGCGGCTGGCAGCCTTGGCATCCTTATCCCACCGAGCACTATCCTCATTGTCTATGGGATAATGACCGAGGAATCCATCGGCAAGCTTTTCATCGCCGGTGTATTGCCGGGGATACTCCTTAGTCTTTTTTTTGCCGCAACAGTGGTCATTCTGTGCCTGCGCAATCCTAGTATCGGTCCACCTGGGGCCCCAACCAGCTGGAGAGAAAAGTTTGAAGCGATTGCCGGAATTTTTGAGACCATAATTCTATTTCTTTTGGCCATTGGGGGATTATTCTTGGGCTGGTTCAGCCCCACTCAGGCCGGGGCAATTGGAGCCGCCGGCGCCTTGATCATTGGCTTAGCCCGAAGACAGCTTAGTTGGCGGACATTTTTTGAGGCCGGTAAGGAAGGGCTGCGAACGGGTTGCATGGTTATATTCATTATCACCGGGGCGGTAATCTTCGGTCATTTCATGGCGGTATCGACGATACCCTTCAGGCTGGCTGACTGGCTCGGGGGGCTTGCCATAAACCGGATGGCCGTCATGGCGGTCATCATCTTCATCTATTTTATGGGTGGCTTCTTTATGGATTCTATGGGCTTAGTTGTGGTTACCATCCCCATCTTCTTTCCGGTAGTTATGGAGCTGGGCTTTGACCCGATCTGGTTTGGGGTCATAATCGTGCTCGTAGCCGAGATGGGGGTAATCACACCGCCGGTAGGGGTAAATGTATTTGTCATTAAAGGGATTGCTCCTGAGATACCCCTTGAGATTATCTTTAAGGGGATATTCCCCTTCCTCGTCGCACTAATGATTGTTACGGCTATACTGGTAATTTTCCCGCAGATTGCTACCTTTTTGCCCAGCTTTATCACCTATTAGTAAGAGCGTTATACCTGTAGGTACCACTTGACCCGAAAACCCTGTTTTTTCGGTCAAAAATTCGAAATCCGAAGCACGAAATACGAAACAACGATAAAAATAGAAATGCTCCAATGACAAAAACGTCAAATTTCTAAGGTGTTAATTTAGGTCATTTTATCATTTAGTATTCGGATTTGTTTCGAATTTAGAATTTCGATATTCGGATTTTGCCTGAACATGCTTTTTGTTCAGCCACTAAATAGGAAGGTTGAATTGAACATTGTCAGAGAACGATGTCCTTGATTTAATCATATTCGATCTCAATAGCCCCTGTGCTGCATACCCTTACACACTGGGGCTCGCCACCACAGAGATCACAGTGGTAGACCTCATTTTCCCATTGAAAGAGCGCCTTAAAGGGGCATGCATCGGATAATGCCTTCTCCCAAACAAATCGCACTCGATATTCTGCGGAATTTCGATTGTTTTGCCCCATACAGGGCATGTTTTCACATTGGCGACATGGCACCGGATGGCAGGCACCGGTTTCTAGATCGTCTTTTCGTATGCAGATGGCAGAACGGTTGACGTTAACCACACCCAGATGGTGTATGGAGCAGGCCATTTCACAGAGATGACAACCGCTGCACTTTTCAGCGTGTACTCTAATCTTCATCATGCATTGCGTCGATTGATGTGATCCCTTTGAGTCCCAAGCGCCTTAACGTAGACTCTCGAGGGACACCTCGCTTGTCCCACCCATGTAAGCAGTAATACTCATCTAGGATTTGCCTGAATTGTAATCGATCGATGAATTCGCCTTTAGCCGGCCCCTCTTGAATGGGTTCATCAAAATAGCGAGACGGCAAGGTGTCGTCAGCCTTCCCGAGGCCGTTTCCGATGAGGATCATCCGTTCTAAGGTACAGATTCTCTCCCCAACATCCCAAAGGTCCTCTGACGAAAAACGTTCTCCAAAGGCCCGATATAACAGCTCTGAAAACTGTTTTGCCTGAGGCGCATGGGGGCTACTGAAAACCGAAAGAAATCGGCATACGCCAAGGGCATCACAGAGCGCATTAAGGCGTTCGTGCCACCATACCATTCGCCCCTTTCCGCCATAATCCAAATATGACGATGACACCTTCCCTTCGTAAAGGTTTTCTAAAAGGGTTTCAGGAAGACCGATTACATCAAGAGACGGTCGACTTCTCATATGGCACGCCCCACGAGTGGCCGTCGCCATGCCCAAGGCAAAGCTCTTGGGCGCACGCTCGTCTGTCATCTCAATGGGGAGGTTTTTGATCTGTAAGAGGAACCTGCTTCCCTCGGTGCCGAATACTTCGGAGGCAAATACCCCTTCTGCAAGAATCTCTCCAAAGCCCTCCCGGCGGGCAATTTGATGGATCAGTTTTATGATGGCTTTTTGATCTCCCCAGTGCAGTGGATACCCTACTGTGGAATCATCGATAATCTTTCGTTGATAGAGCTCCATGGCCCAGGCGATATAGGAGCCGGTTGAAATGGTATCCAAGCCGTAGCGGTTACACAGCTCTGTAGCATAGATAGCGCTCTCTAAATCCCCATTGCCGAGCGTTGAACCCATGGAGCCAATGGATGCATACTCAGGCCCCTCTCCCATTGTTCCAGCGTAAGGTCCGGTTAGAATGTGGTAACGGTGCCGGCAGTGGGCTGGACAGCCGGCACAGGATACCATCCCCTTGGAGTACTGATCCAGATGCTCCGCCTCTAAGGCCTTCCCCTGCATGCCGAATGTCGTCAGCTGGTTGTTCCGTACGCCCAAGAAACCGAGGTCGTTAGCATACTGCATGAGGAGCGGCGTCCCCCAGCGCCCCAAGGCCTTAACCCATCTTCGCTGCAAGAGATTTGAATAGACCTTTTGGTAGCTTTCAAAATACCCTGCAGGGTCTTTCAATGGAATGTCTTGGGTGCCGCGGACGGCTACCGCCTTAAGCCGCTTTGCTCCCATTGCCGCTCCCATGCCGGTGCGGCCGGCGCTGTTTTTTAGACCCGTTCGAATACCTGCAAATCGGACCTTATTCTCTCCAGCTTGACCGATACATCCAACCTTTATGCGATCGTCTCGTAGCTCTTTCCGAATCTCTATTTGAGTTTGGACTGTATCTTTTCCCCACAGGCTGGTGGCATTGCGGATTTCCACCTCATCATCATGAATCCAAAGATATACAGGGGTTTTGCTCTGGCCCACAATAAACAGAGAGTCAATTCCACTCGCCTTGAATTCAGCGCCGAGTTCCCCACCGATATTCGAGTCTCCCAGATATCCCGACTCGGGTGACCGTGCGCTGATATTCATTCTGGATCCGAGACTCGGAATCCCGCACAAAAGGCCTGGGCTCATGACTATAGGACTTCTAGGATCAAAGGGATCCCCTGGTCTCGACAAAAACGGGAACAGAAGCCTCATGTTCAGCCCTCTCCCTCCTAAATAGTCTTGAAGAACTTCCTTCGATAGGGAGATGCGACTGATTTTCCCACTGCTGAGATCAACTCTCACTAGTTTCCCAGAATGCATCTGGTTACCTCCACTATTCCGATAGGGCAATTTTCCATAACGGTTTATCCAGTATTCTGACGTGAGGGTTGATAGCGTGAGCCTTGCCCGCCGTGCATGCTCGAGTTAGAGACCAGATCGGAGGTCATCATCACGCTAAAGCCCACTATTAGATTCATATCTTTAGAATCTCCAATTCTGCACTCTATCTGAGAGAATTTCGTGGTGTCAAGGGGAACAGGCTGCCACGACGTTTTTTACCCTTGACACACGAGGTTACCTTCCCTTTACTCGCCCTCGAAAACGGTCTTCTTATAAATCGTTGTGCTGGAAAACCCTTGTGAATCCGGGTTGGAGCCATCTCCGCTCAATCCGGTAAAAACGGCTACACCACTGCATGGCAGCTGCGCCCACAGGCCATAAAGCATCGCAAGAGCAGGCTGTAGGAGGGCTATGAGCCTCATGTGCCATGTGAGTCCTTTTCATTTTGTATAACCTGTTGGGAGGATCCGGACGTGTTCGGGAAATTTCGAGAGATCGTGGACAATCGCCAGCACTATGCCGAAGATTGGAAAAAGAGAACCAGAGGAAAGGTCATGGGGTATCTGTGCACCTTGAGCTCCCGATCTACAAGGTCCCAATAACAGAGGTAAGGGCTGTGGCTGAAGAGGCAAATACCCATTATTCTTCGTGAGAATTATGCCCTCTAAAGGGTTCTGCTTACTCTTCATTGGGCGAGCAGATATTGAGCACCCATTATTGAAATCCGCAACCAGTCTAGGTTATAGATCCTAGAACGGGGCCTGCAAAGGCGGGGTTAACCGCGCCGTAGCCTCGTGCGAAGGCGTGTGTAGCAATCCCCAAAGGGTTTCTGTGTGCCTTCGGCACATTTATATGCCTCAGGCATATTCATATGCCTCGGGAATATTCCACTCTGCCCGTCCTTCAATTTCCGCACACTCTGCACGAACGCCCCCCTCTTGTGATAATCCGGTCTATTCTGAATAGTGTGTAGTCAATTGTCTCGAATAATGTGCGCGGTTACACCAGTCGGTGAGGAAACGGAGCTAAACACCGCCTGCGGAAAGCTCGGGCAATTGGTGAGGGCTTTTTTGGAGGTCAAATATTGAACGTAATTCATTTTGTCACGCTTCAGCACAAAATAAGGGACATGTTCCGGTAACCAACGGAATATGAACACTATCGGATAAAACAGAGCTATAAAATAAACAAAAAAAAGCTTGACATCTTTCGCACAACTTATAATACTGAATCAAGTTCAAGTTGATAATTCCCTGCAGCTTGCTGCAGGGTTACGACATAGTGCCTCCCCCTTGATGGGGGAGGTTAGGTGGGGGTGATAAAATGTGTTTGGTCACCCTCCCCTTTATCCCCTCCCATTAAGGGAGGGGACTTTGACATTGGATACCCTGCAGCTTGCTGCAGGGTGGTTCATTATCGAAATTAATATGGTTGCCATAGCAGGGGGAGAGGTAGGGTGGAGGGGAGATGATTGAATCATGTGCAACAATCAACAAGGTAAAAAAGTGAAAAGCGATGCCAATCAGATGAAACAGGCCATGTCCCGCCCCCAGGCGCCGGGTTACCGGATAGGAGGCTGAAATGTCATATACCTTAACAACTTGGAACGACTTCAAGAATTACCAGAGCACCTGCTATAGGAACTACCTATATGCTTCTGAAGGCCTTCGCTGCATGGGCTCTACTTGGAGTGTGCTGGCCCCCCTTAAAGGGTTAGGTGAGGATGTATACATACTAGGTGGCGAGCCACACGCCGCGTCAACGGCGGGGACATTCCCTGAAGAAGCCCGTGAGGATATTTCAGCTGCTGAAATCGCAGGTTTAGGCTTTCACTCGTGCAGTTACCTGAAACTGTTCGTAGGGGAAGTGGTCCGCGATAAAATAGCTATTACAGATGGAACAATCAAGGAGGGATATCCCAAACCGGATTTGATCTGGACTACACATTTGTGCAATCTGCATTCAAAATGGTACCAGGAAGTTTCAAGGCGTCTAGGTGGCATACCTATGTACCCAATAGATATGATCGGCGGGGGGGATGCGGAGAAAGATCCTAAAATTGTAAAATATGTGTGCGACCAGATGGAGGAGGGAATACGTTGGCTCGAGAGAGTAACTGGTAGGGAGTTTTCGGATGAATCGTTCATCAAGGCAGCTAGAAACGAGATCAAGGTGCTGGTTCTATGGGGCAATATATGTGCACTAAACATGCATGCTCCCGCGCCGTTGGATGAGCGTCGACTTATAGCTCTATTCCCACCAGCCATGGTGGACAGGACAACTGATGAAGCGGTGCAATTATATGAGGCATTACTTAAAGAAGTGCAACACATGGTTGAGACCGGACAGAGTGTAGTTCCGGATCAACGCTTCAGAATAGTCTATTTTGGACTAGCACATACTTACGGCCATCCAGAAATTGCGAGAATCCTTAGAGACGCCGGAGCTGAGATTGTAGCTTCAGTCTATACTTTTGGCACGGCTGGCAATTTCAGGGGATTTGTAAATGGAAACTGGTCATGGGAACCCATCGACCCTGCATGGGTAGACGAACTGGATTTGTCCAGCAGAAGAGATGCCTTATCTGCGCTCGCTAAAATAGTCCTGGGTTGGCCTACTTGGCAAGGGGTAAGATCCTACTGGGCACTAGAACAAATGGCTAGGGCAATGGTAACAGAATTCAACGCAGACGGGCTTTTGTTAGCGCCTACCCGTACTTGTGAAACTGACTTTAGGAACGGTTACATAGCGATGCAGCGCATTTTTAGAAACGAAATTCCGACCGTAGAATACGATACCGAAACGGTAGATGTCCGGAAAATGGATATACCTGGTTCCAAACGGAAAACAGAGTTGTTCGTACATCTTATGGAAGCGCACAAGAAAGGGGGTGCATGAGAAACGATGAAGAAGGACTCTGACACAATAATCGAACATCTTCGCCACATAACTGAGAATACACATGAATACGCCAAATCCCTTCAAGGGAAAGGGCAGCTGTTTGCTGGATATATGTGCACTCATGTTCCCGAGGAAATTCTATATGCAGCCGGGATTTTACCAGTGAGAATTCTTAGCGCCCATGTTTCACAAGCAATGACAAGGAGCTATATTCATGAAACATACTGCTCTTTTTCACATGATTGTGCATACCAAGGACTGCAACACAATTATGATTACCTAGACTTGATCGTGCATAGTAGCAGTTGCATACATATGGCTGAAGCGTTTAATGTTTGGGTTAGGTTTGCAGGATTCCAGAAAAAAAGCTTTCTCATACCGTTCCCTCATATCATACATACTAAATATGCCGGCGGGCTTATGAAGGAGTCTTATGGAGAGTTTAAACAATTCATTGAGAAGTTTGCGAAAAAACCCATAACAGGTGATGACCTCGAGAGGGCGATTAAAGTTTATAATCACACCAGAAGACTCCTTAAACGACTTTGGGAGTTCCTAAGGCGTGATAACCCACCTATAACGGGACCGGAAGTCGCGACGGTGACTTTGGCTTCCCAAGTTATGGACAAGCAAGAATGCAATCAAATGCTGGAGCAACTTATTCAGCGATTGGAAGCCGAGCCTGGCAAAGAGCCGTCAGGGGTAAGGCTGATGGTAACGGGAGGTGCTTGTGACGACCTGCGAATTTTCGATTTAATCGAAAATCTGAACTACAGCACAAACCTGATTTTCATGGATTCGTGTACAGCAGCCAGGTACTTCTGGTTTGAGGTGCCTGAGGATAGACCTGATAAGCTTGAAGCGATCGCTGAGGGATACATCGGTAGAATTCCGTGTCCTGCAAAAGACACTGTTCCTGGTACCGGGGAGAAAAAAAGGTTTAGGTTCATTCAACAGTTCATCGAGGACTTCAGGCCAGATGGAATAGTATTTCTCTATCAGAGATTTTGCAGCCCTCAATCGATGGACATTGTGGCACTGAAGCCTATCGTCGATATGCTGGGAATTCCGTGGACTGAGCTTGAACTTGATACAACCGTACCAATAACTCAATTTGGGACACAGTTGGAAGCCCTTGTAGAAATAATAAAGCGGGTGGCGCCATGAATAAGGAAAAAATTCTGGCTGGACTAGATGCAGGCCATGTTAATACGAAGGCCATAATAATGAGGGGACAGGAAATCCTTGGGTATTGCACGGTACCCACAGGATTTGATGTAGTCGCTGCGGCTCAAACAGCACTAAATGATGCTTCGGACAATGCCGGGATCTCACGCGGTGAACTGGGCGGAATCGTCGCTACTGGAATCTTTAAAGATATGACTAAGGTACCGCCACTGAACGTAACTCAAACTGTACCCGAATATGCGGCGGATGCTAAAGGGGCTTTATTCCTTAATAAGAATTCCAGAACAGTTATCGACGTCGGTGGCAACATACAGAAAGCTATCCGTTATGACCAAAACGGGAATCTCCTGGACGTTAATCAAAATGATAAATGTGCTGATGGCCTGGGCATTTTTTACACTACCATGGCCAAAGCTATGGGATTAAGTGAGCAGGAACTGTCCGAATTAGCACTTAAATCCACCACGAATCTATCTATTGCTATTCAATGCGCCCTATCCGCTGAATCAGACGCTATTGATTTGATGTGTCAAGGCAGGGACATCGCAGATGTGGCAGATGCTATCTCGAGATTCATCGTTGAACGAGTTGCGGATATGTGCACCCCTATGTCCCTCACAAAGGAGATCGTGGTAGCTGGGGGATTAGCCAAATCTCAAGCGCTTATTAAGCACCTTCCGAGTTTAATAAAACAGGACGTAAGCGTATTGAACCTTCCGGAATATGTAGGTGCAATAGGTGCGGTGATCAGTTATGAGGGAGGAAAATGAGCGAGTACGCCTCAATCAACGAACAGCTGGATTGGACAAGGGCTAAGGTGATAGCAGCCGGAGTAGATAGTGGAGCCGTGAGCTCCAAAGCCGTGATACTGCTGGATGGACAACCATATGCATTTTCTCAAGTTAGAACCCGAACGCCCAAAGAATCTGCTTTTAGCGCTATAAACGCGGCTTTAGCTAAGACCCATTTAAAGTTAGAAAATATCCATTACCTCGTGGCGACCGGTCGTGGGAGGACGCAAGTCCCGTTTGCACGTAAAACTATATCTGAAATTGCGTGCGGCGCCGCAGGGGCGGTACACATTTGGGGCCCATCTGTGCGCACGGTGCTAGATGCTGGAGGTGAAAGTTGCAAGGTAATTCACTGCACCGAAAAAGGCAGAGCAACGGCTTTCCTTTGGAACGACAAATGTGCTGCGGGTATTGGACGCTATATGGAAACATTTGCTGATCTGGTTAAGAAAGAAGTAACTGAGATTGGAAACATCGCCCTTCAATCTGATCAGTTCCCAAAGTTAAGTGACTTTTGCGCGGTGTACGCTCAATCCGAAGCGCTAGATTTAATTCGAAGCAAAGTACCGCTGGAACAAGTAATAGTAGCTTACCACTATGCTATGGCTAAGAGAATCAGCACGTTAGTAGCCAGATCAGGTGTGAAAAAGGATTTCGTAATCATTGGAGGACTGGCCAAGAATCCAGGAATAACAGATTGGTTGGAAAGTATCCTGAAGGTAAGCAGGTTGGCTCCTAAACCTGAATGGGATCCTACATTGACAGCAGCTCTAGGTGCAGCTCTATTTGCGGATGCTTCCTATAGGAGGCAATAATCTGACACATAAACCACAGACTAAGAAGACTCTACTCGTATCATGTCCAAGAAGATCATCAGAAGAGAATCCATCATCCAGGCAGCTATTGAAGTCTTCAGCAAGAAAGACTTCAAGACTGCAAGTATTTCCGAAATAGCTCAAAAGGCGGGTATCGCCGATGGCACGATCTATCAGTATTTCAAGAGTAAGGAAGACCTGTTTTTCTCCATCCCCATAGAAAAAACGAACGAATTTCGGAGTCAGCTCGAATTACATCTCGAGGGGATTTCGGGCGCTTTCAACAAAATCCGGAAATTCGTATGGTACTTTCTCTATTTTTTCAAGACGAACCCCGAGTATGGACGAATACTGATGCTCGAGATGCGGGTGAGCAAGGGTTTTGTTAAGACGGAAACGTACGGTTTTCTCAAGCAATCGGTCAGCCAGGTAATGAATATCTTAATAGAAGGACAGAATGAAGGCGTCATCCGGCAGGATACAGACATCTACATCCTGCGCCATTTAATTCTGGGCACCCTCGAGCACATGGTGTCCCGCTGGCTGCTTAAGGAAGAGAAGTACGATCTCCTCGAACATCATCAAGAGGTGAGCCGTATACTGATCGACGGGCTGAGGGCAATACCTCCAATCCCTTGACGTAGAGCGACACTAACCGCTTGTTCTTGATGTCCGCCAGACCCTTGTCAGTAATCCGCAAGAATGGAAGGCCCGTGAAAGGTATGGTCTGAAGGGCGAGGAATGGTCTTGTCAGGAGAAGGCTGCTAAATCATCCTAAATTTTCTCCTTTTCATACCCACAGGCTATTCATGGTGGATTCCTGTATCCTGTGGTATCTGGCAGCATCTTCACTTTTGAGGTTTCTAGCCATACCGGAAAACCGCAGCAAATGATAGATTCGTACCCATAGTCATCGCAATAGACTTGAGTCCGGGATACGGCCCGCCATAGCCTTGTGCGAAGGCGGGTAACCGGGAACATCTGCACCTATATCCCTTGTATTATCGAGAAGTTCTTGACAATCCAATATCACCAAAGTAACCTGCTTTATCACCCGAAAGGAGCCCCCGCCCATGACCCTTACCAAAGAAGATCTCATTAATTCCATTTACAACAGATTTGATTTCTCCAAGGCCAAATCCGCACAGGCGGTAGAATCCCTCTTGGCAATCATCAAGAACACCCTGGCAAGCGGCGAGGATGTATTGATCAGCGGATTCGGTAAATTCATTGTCATGAAGAAAAGGGAACGGAAAGGAAGGAACCCTCAAACCGGCGATGACCTGATGTTGAGGTCCAGGAAGGTTGTTAGGTTCAGGTGGTCTGAGGTGCTGAGGGAGAAGATGAATGGGGGAGGGTAGGGTTAGCCTTAATCACTGAAATACCATGAGCTTATCAAAAAAAGACCTAAGCCTTGGCGATCATATTTGTGTGAAGCGTCGATTATACTCTCATCATGGGATATATGCCGGAGACGGAAATGTGATTCATTATACCGGGGAGGAAAAAGAGAAAAGGGACCCATTGGTTAGGGAAACAGACATAGATGATTTCCTCAAGGGTGGGAAGCTCAAAAGACCTAATTACAGAAAGCGTCTACCTCCATCTCAGACTCTGAGCCTGGCGAAGAAGCATCTTTCTGACAAAAGCTATTCACTTACCCTCAACAACTGTGAACATTTTGCGACCTACTGTGCCACAGGCAAGAAGAAAAGCAAACAGGTACGCAAGGCTGCTGCTGGTTTTCTCGGAGTCACACTGGCTATTGCCGGTACTATTATTCGAATAAGGAACAGTAAGAAAGAAGGCGGGTGATTCTTGCCAATTGTCGATACGGCGACGTGGTGGATTGACGGAAAGTTGGTGTCGACAGCGTGTCAATGCTATTTAACCTATTGAAATTATATATAGATTGAGAGTTCTACTCTGCCCGTTCTTCAATTTCCGCACACCCTGCACGAATGTCCCCCTCTATACTTACAAAAGGAAGACGTCACCCACGTCATTTCTTGATTATTTGGCCCCGATTTAATAGAATGGCTGCCATGCCAGAACTTGTTGAAAGAGGCTGGCTCTTTTCGATTCATAATGTTGGGGCGTCAGAGAAAGGGTAGTTTTTTTTGGCATTTGAAATTCCGCTATCCTGGGATCTTAAAGGAGAATCGATATGAGAGATCAACAATTGCTCGAACGCATCATCCTGGATCCGAAGGTCATGGTAGGAAAGCCCGTCATTCGGGGTACCCGTTTAACCGTCGACTTCATTTTGAATCTTCTTGCTCACGGCGCAACAGAAAAAGAGATTCTGGAGGAATACAAAGGGCTCGCTGAAGAAGACATCCGTGCTTGCTTCCTTTTCGCAACCAAAGCCCTGAAAGATACAGGCTTCATGCCTTTGGCGGCGGAGCCCACTTGATGAGATTCATAGTTGATGAATGCACTGGCCCAGCGGTAGCCTCCTGGCTGCGGGATCAAGATCATGATGTGTTCTCCGTGTTCGATGAAGCGAGAGGTATGAGTGATGAAGACATTATCCGAAAGGCTTTTGCTGAACAGTGGGTTCTGATCACCAACGACAAGGAGTTCGGAGATAAAGTCTTTCGAGATGGCCGGCTCCATCGGGGTGTTATCTTGCTTAGACTTGAAGACGAACGGCCTGCCTCCAAAATTCGCGTGCTTTCAAGTCTCTTAGAAGTATATCCAGACAAGATTCTAGACTCTTTCCTCGTGGTAACTGAAAAGCAAGTTAGGTTTGCCACAACGTGAGGAAAGTGCATATGTTCCAACCCAATACAGCTGACTTTGAAGGAAGCTCTCATGTTACCAGATAGCTGGTCTCTGCTGTTCAATCGTAGTTTATGTTGAGCTCAACATAAAGCATGGTTTGGCAGCAAGCAGTAGGCCCATACCTCAATGGTGCACAGAGAACACCACTCGGCCATCACCGTTAGGTATGAGCGGTACTCAGCGTCTGAGAAAAAGGGTTTGCTGACGACGATTGCCCCGTTGGGTCACGTGTTGCGGTATTCCAGGAGCCACAACCCGCGCCATTCGTGACACGTAAATCCTAGCCAGGAAAGGACCCACTAGTAGGAAAAAAGTATGGTGTCCCTCGAGTTACAAATACCCAAAGGGCTTTTGTGTGCCTTCGGCACATACCACTCTGCCCGTCCTTTAATTTGCGCACACTCTGCACGAATCTCCCCCTCCATAAACTCGTCAGGATAATACCGTCGTGAAGAACGAAAATTAAAAACGGGGATGAGATAAGTATGAACAATTCCGGCGAAGAAAAGATCGTCCGTACTATCTGTAACAGCCATTGCGGCGGCACCTGTGAAATGAAAGTGCACGTGAGGGATGACAGAATCATTCGAATTGAGACCGGGGATGAAAGAGAAACGGCACACCGGATGTGTGCGCGGGGGCGTGCCTATCGTCAACGGGTTTACGCCCCTGATCGCCTGCTCCATCCTCTTAAGAGGACAGGACTCAGGGGCGCCGGGGAATTTACCAGAGTATCCTGGGACGAGGCCCTGGAAACCGTCGCCCATGAACTGAAGCGGGTGAAGGATGCCTATGGCAATGCCTCCATTCTTCACTTCTGCTCCATGGCCGATGCCTTTACCCTGCACCATGTCATGGCCTTTCACAGGCTGCTGTGCCAGTTCGGCGGCTATACCGCGCCCTGGGGCACCATCTCGAACGAGGGCGACAATTTTTCCGCTGGCACGACATACGGAACCAGGCCCTCACCACGCAACGCCGAAGCACATTTGAAAGAGTATGTGAATGCACGGCTCATTATCATGTGGAGCTGGAACCCTGCGACCACCCAGCAGGGCACCGGGGTCTCCCAGGCACTGGTTCGTGCCAAGGAAAAAGGCGCCAGATTCATCTGTGTCGACCCCAGGTACACCGACTCAGCCGCCGCCTTCGCCGACCAGTGGATTCCCATCAGACCCGGTACCGACGCGGCTGTCCTCCTGGCCATGGCTTACGTGATCATAAAGGAAAATCTGCATGACCTGCAATTTATCGACACCTATACCTTTGGCTTCGACAAATTCAGGGATTGTGTATCCGGTCTGGAGGATGGCATTGAAAAGACGCCTGAGTGGGCCGAGCGTATCAGCGGCATCCCGGCCGCAACCATCACTGATTTAGCCCGCGAGTACGGCGGCACCAAGCCGGCGGTCCTCGGAACCAGCTTTGCGGCGGGGCGCACCGCCTTCGGCGAACAGTATCACCGGGCCGCGACGGCTCTGGAGGCCATTACGGGCAACGTAGCAATTCCGAATGGTGGAGGTTCGCCTGCCACGGCTTTGGTACGCAAATCCCGTATTTCCAGCCCGCTAAACCCGGTAGAAGCGAATATGCCGCCACGCTGGAACCGGCTCCCTTACCGCGGCGAGAGCGTGAACTCCAGCGCCCGAGTTAATGTCAATCTGCTGTCGGATGCCATCCTCGAGGGTGAAGCCGGGGGCTATCCCGCCGACTATAAGTTCCTCTGGCTTTCCAACACCAATTACCTGAACCAGCTTGGTGAGGTCAACAAGGCAGTGGAAGCCTTCAAAAAGCTGGAATTTATCCTGGTGACAGAGCAGTTCATGACATCCTCGGCCAGATTTGCCGACATCGTTTTGCCCGTGTGTACGTTCCTGGAGCGACATGATCTCTACGCCCCGATGAGCGGAGGCGTCCTTGCCCTGGTAAATAAGGCTATAGAGCCCCTGGGCGAATCCAAATCCCAACTGCAAATCTGTGAAGCCCTGGCTTTGAAACTCGGCATTACCGATTACAACGACAAAACAGACGAGGCATGGGTGAGATCCTTCATCACGAAACTGTCTGAGGCAGTCGAGTTCCCGGACTACGATACCCTCAGGAACCAGGGTATTTACAGGCTCAGGCTGGGCAAACCGGACAAGATTCCCAAAAAAGAACCTGGGGAGAAGGAGCAAAAACCATTTCCGACGCCCTCGGGAAAGATTGAAATCTTTTCCCAGTTGGTGGCGGACATGAATCATCCCCTGATACCATCCATCCCCACATATATAGAGACCTGGGAAAGCCTGAATGATCCTTTAGCCGGGAAATATCCGTTGCAGCTCATCACCCCCCATTTCAAGCGGCGAGCCCACAGCCAGTTCGACAACCTGCCCTGGCTCCGGGAGTTACAAGAACAGACGATCTCAATCAACACCATTGACGCTCAGCCAAGGGGCGTCGAGGAGGGGGATATGGTGAGGGTATTCAACGAACGCGGGGAGATGCTCATCCCGGCCGAAGTGACGGAAAGGATCATGCCGGGGATAGTCGCCATCCCACAGGGAGCCTGGTACGATCCTGACGAGAATGGCATCGACCGGGGCGGCTGTGCCAATATCTTAACCAAAAACGTGACCTCACCGGCCGGGGCATTCGCCTGCAATACCGCCCTGGTACAAGTAGAGAAGGCGAAATAGTTCAGCTATCTCAGACAGGATGAACAGGATCTGCATGATTTTCATAAAAGGCTTACGCCCGAACTCCCGGAATTGACCCGTGAGGGTTTTATCCACAGGATATTGAACAAATACTTAAACATCCTGCCTATCCCGTTTGATATTTCTCTTCGACTGAATTGTTACGAGAGGGAAAAAATAACATCATGCAATACGGATTTTATTTCGATCAGAATCGCTGTACGGGCTGTTTCACCTGTGTGGTTGCCTGCTATGACTGGCATGATGTCCCCACTGGGCCTGCAAGCTGGCTGAGGGTAAAGACCACGGAAAAGGGAATATACCCGGGTCTATTCATCTCCTTTCTCTTTAAGGCCTGTTACCACTGCCTTCAACCTGCCTGTGTACCTGCCTGCCCGGTCAATGCCATCACCAAGCGGGATGAAGACGGTATCGTGATTGTAGATAGAGAGGTTTGCCTGGGCAGGGAAAATTGCAGCCTATGCCTCGAGGCCTGCCCCTATGACGCCCCACAGTTCGGTGCTGGAGAAAGCGCCAGGATGCAAAAATGTAACTTCTGTATCGACAGATGGGCGGAAGGCAAGAAGCCGGCATGCGTTCAGAGCTGTCCAACGTGGGCGCTGGATGCCGGACCCATGGATGAATTAAGAGCAAGGTACGGCGATGTCAGAGATGCCGACAGCTTCGTTTACAATGATGAACTCATCCCTTCGATCACTTTCAAACCCAAGAAAGATACCAGAGGTCTTGCTGTCCGTAAGATCAAAATAAAACCGTAATAATTCACCACCCCATACGATGTTCTGCACATACGGGGCAGGTGATACGAAGTATCCGAGAATCTGCGATCGTGTGTCAATGGCAAACACAACCCGCGATGTTTCGGCTGTTCATCTTCCGTCAGCATGGGTCTATGGTGGGTAGATGAATAAGGGTGGTTAAAGGTGGCCATGGGGCTGGTTTGTGAGGATTCTCTAGCCAGACAGGAGCAGGCCAAATCAGCAAGATCCTGGGGTTGCCATTATCACCCGAGAGTTCCGGTTTCCAGTTGTAAGCTTGAGAACCGCCGGACTGTAGCTTTCCCAGATAAGCCTTTCATTTCAAGTGCCCGGGTATTTTTTCCAGCTACTTGCCATAACGGAAAATCGCAGCAAATGATAGATTCGTAACCGTAATTGTCACATGTCAAGGTCTGTATATGGAATTCCTCCCGAATCAATAAAAATGCTCTCTCGCCCAAATAGTGTTTTTCAGCATTTCAACCGTCCCTTCCAACTCATCCGCTAGCTCCCAAAGCATATCCAGCCCGCGCTGTTTTTCGACGTCATCAATTAGTTGCAAGGTACTTTGAGATATCTACCGCACGAGGTGTTTCCTAAAAAACGATAAAAGCCACAGCTTCCTGGTTTCGTGATTTAAACGAGACATATCCCTGTATTGTTATGAAACTTGTTGGGATGTTACAGAATCTTATAGGGGGGTTAATCGGCGTGTAAGTTCCATTAAGCTTAATTTGAGAGTGTGTGACATTGGATCTTCTTGTTCCAAAATACGCTGTGCAAAGCAAAAAACGTCTTAAAAATTGACGATCTGCCCGTCCTTCAATTTCCGCACACTCTGCACGAGCGTCCCACTTCTCGATAAGAAAGGCACATCTTGTGTCCCGTTTTGCCTTGAAACACAGAGCCAACTCCAATCATACTCATCCCATCAAAAAGGGAATCCTTAATAATTCAATAAGAGCAGAATACAACCTGCCATTTCAATTGAAAAGATTACAACATCATGAGCTGTATTTGTCATTGACACACAACGGTAAATTTCCTATATTTTCGTTAGCAAAAAGGGAGTTTTTATCAGACACTGACTGGCAAAGATGGAATTTGAGGATGGGACGTAAAGGAGGCCATATCACTTTAGAGGGAACCAGGAGAAACACTTATGGGATATATTTTCAATCAAGATGAGCTTCCGAAATTAATGTCGGTGGTACCCGGCCGGGAACGCGTGTTCTTCGTAAACAAGGAACTGGCCGGTACGGATGACATGCTAGCCGGGATTATGCGTTACAAAAAAGGCGCAGCATCTCCCTACCACTTTCACGAGAACTGCGAGCACTTCTATTTTATTTTGGAGGGCGCTGGGGTGGTGGAAACATCCGACGGCGTGACAGAAGTCAAGCATGGAGACCTTATTTTCTTCCCTGCCGAAGAGGAACACCGTCTGCGATCGACGGAACCGCTGTTCTATTTCGAATTCCAGGCGCCCAATCGTTTCAAGACGACTATCTTGGACGGTACCGACGATGACCTGAAGTGGGAACGGGTGGATGGCAAAATCTGGGTGCAAAGTTGACCGCAGACACACCCCATCAACGGCAAGCGATCAAAAAGGGAAAACGGATCTAACGGTAATATAACTCATGGCGACTACTTACATCCATACGAACCAAAACCCGCGGGTGAAGCTGGCTGGAGCGCAGGGCGAGGTTTCCGAGATAGTCAACAAGGAACTGTGCGGTGCGGAGAACGTCGTCGGTATGCTGCGCTGGCTCCACGAGGGCGAGCGTTTCGATGCCGAGTCCCTACAGGACACGCACCAGCTCATTTACCTGATTGAAGGCGACGGAGTCATCACCCTGAAAGATAAGGACTACGAGGTTGTTCAAGGAGCGGGGATCTACCTCGAACCTAGTGAGAAAGCCAGCATCAGGCCGGCCGGTCGTGCGACCTTGAGGCTCTTTCACCTCATCGTTCCGAAGATCCAAGATTGACACCTTACCGCGCTGAACTAGAGGGCTTCATGGTGCGCGTGTCGGAAACCGTCGATCTCCAGATCTAGGTGTGCTGCGACTGCGGACGCGAGGTGCTTTTGCTTGGTGTCCACATAGGGCGCGGCAGCGACGCTGTTACTGTGGCCCACAGGTTATCGATAGACGCGCGGTGCACACTCGAAGTGCGGACGACTTTTCTATCTGGCCAGCATTTCCAATGAGAGATCTTTTCCAGGTACTTCACCTATATTCTTGAAAGCTCAAAGAAACCAGGTGAACGGTACATCGGCCATACTTCAGACCTCAATAGACGCCTAAAAGAGCATAATATCGGCAAATGCAGGCACACGGCCGGTCTCAAGCCCCGGAAACTCAAACTCTATATTGCGTTATGCCCGTTCTTCAATTTCCGCACACCCTGCACGAACGCCCCCCTCCATTCATTATGTGTATCGGGGAGGGGAGTAAAAAAGTTTAGCAAGACTCCTTTATAATCGCCGTAATACAGATGAATGTTGCCTGTTGGCTAACGTCAAGAGTTTTGTGTCAGCCTGTTGTAGGTCCTTGACAAGCCAAGAACACGAAGCTAATTTATTCTATCTTCAAAAGGAGCAGCTCACATGAACCTTACCAAAGAAGATCTCATTGATTCCATTTACAACAGATTTGATTTCTCCAAGGCCAAATCCGCACATATGGTCGAATCCCTCTTAGAAACCATCAAGAACACCCTGGCAAGCGGCGAGGATGTTTTGATTAGCGGATTCGGTAAATTCATTGTGATGAAGAAAAGGGAACGGAGAGGAAGGAACCCTCAAACCGGAGATGACCTGACGTTGAAGTCTAGGAAGGTTGTTAGGTTCAGGTGGTCTGAGGTGCTGAGGCAGAAGATGAATGGGGAGTGATCACCAACGCGTCCTAAGGCAAGCGCAATTCGAGAACGTGCCTATTGTGTGAAATGCACTGTAGGCCGCCGGGATATCATACACGACAGATTGCATGCGCTCCTTATGCTGACATCCCTGCCCATCTCTTTAAGAGGGAAGAAATGACTCCCACAGCTTGCGGCGCATTTCATTGCGAGTGGCGATAACGCGGTCGTAGTCAGCAGCGCAGGCCTCACAGAGCGCCCGTATCATATCCTGCTCTTTCGGTGGACAGCCTGGCGCACGGCTCCTTCGATGTCACCTTTATCTACCTTGGTGATTGCAACTCTCCATGTCATGTATTGCATCTCCCTAGAAGTTCAGGGCTGATCTACCCGTTCGCGCCTGGCCCGAGGCGACGGACCGCTTCGACCAGTATCATGAACTGCTGACGGAACAGGCGAACCAGTATTTTGATTCCGTCCCGGAAGAGTAGTAATCGTTGCCTATCACTCTGACGCGGGTTTGAAAGAAGGTGAGGGAAACGCGAGCGCTTCGGTTAGATGGTACGCTGCCTGCAGATACGATGTAGGGCAGAGTGGAAAGCATTCCTTGCAGTTCCAGCACTCCTTGGATGCTGCCTCCGGAATGAAACTTATCTCCCGTCTTGCTCCTCTGTCAACAAATCCAACAGCATTTTTCTTCTTGACTTCATTACAGTATCTTACACATAGACCACAAAGAATGCAAAACGAGGACTCTTTTGCGAAACGGTCTTTGTCTGCTCCATACTCTTGAGCCAAATCCTGCAATGCCGGTGCATCCGGAGCATGAGCCAGAAACTGCTCCAAAAGAATTTTGCGAGTTTTATCTACCTTCTCAGACCTGGTTCTTACTACCAAATCTGGTTCTACCGGGTAAAGGCAGGCAGCAACGAGATTTGTCCTACCGCCAGTTTCTACTTCTACTGTGCAAATTCGGCAAGCCCCATACGGTTCTAATTTCTCGTGGTGACAAAGTGTCGGAACAAATATCCCTGCACTTTGTGCTGCCTCCAAAATGGTCATCCCTTCTTTTGCTTTAACCTCTATTCCGTCAATCTGTAAAAGGATTTCACTCATCTTTTTTTACTCTTTCTGGCTATAATTCTTGCTTCTTCAGGGATAGGGGACGGAACAGGCTCGCCGGAAATCTTCTTCACCGCACCATAGCGAGAGGGACAAACCTCAATGCACGTTCCACACTTGGTGCATTTCTCTTGGTCAATTACATGGATCTGGTTCTTGCCACCTATAATCGCCTCTGCGGGGCATTTCCTAAGGCAAATCATGCAGGCCTTACACTTATCCGGGTTAATATAGTAGGAGATCAGCTCCTTGCAGACATAAGCCGGGCACCTCTTCTCCTTGATGTGTGCCTCATACTCATCTCTGAAGTAGCGTATCGTGCTTAAGACCGGGTTCGGAGCAGTCCTGCCTAAAGCACAGAGCGAGGCATCTCCGGTTGCCTCGGATAGCTCAACCAAAAGCTCGATGTCGCCCTCTCTTCCCTTTCCTTCACTGATATTGGTCAGAATCTTAAGCATCTGCCTGATGCCTTCACGGCATGGGGAGCATTTGCCACACGATTCATCACTGAGGAAGTTAACGAAATACCTGGCGACATCAACCATACAGGTATCTTCGTCCATGACGATCATCCCACCAGAACCCATTATTGCGCCAACTTTGGTCAGTTCGTCAAAGTCGACTTTTATGTCTAAGTGTTCTTCAGGAATACATCCTCCTGATGGACCACCTGTCTGCACGGCCTTGAACTTCTTGCCCCCGGGGATGCCACCGCCAACCCTATAGATAATATCTCGTAAGGTTATGCCCATGGGTACCTCTACGAGGCCGGTATTGTTCACTTTGCCAACCAATGAAAATATCTTGGTGCCTTTGCTTCCCTTAGTGCCGATTGAGGTAAGGAAATCAGCCCCGTTGTTAATAATCAAGGGGATATTGGCCCATGTCTCCACATTATTGATATTTGTCGGCTTGCCCCAGAGCCCTTTCACGGCCGGATATGGTGGCCTCGGTCTTGGCTCGCCCGGCTTGCCCTCCAGAGACATGAGAAGAGCCGTTTCCTCACCGCAAACGAAGGCGCCGGCTCCCCGATGGACTGTAATCGTGAAATCAAAACCTGAGCCAAGGATATTTTTCCCAAGAAAGCCATACTCCTCAGCCTGCTTGATAGCAATACCTGCATTCTCTACGGCTAAAGGGTATTCTTGACGAACATAGATATAACCTTCATGAGAGCCGATGGCATAAGCCCCGATGGTCAACCCTTCAATGACTGAGTGGGGGTTCCCCTCGAGCAGGGCCCTATCCATAAAAGCCCCCGGGTCTCCCTCATCGGCGTTGACGATCACATACTTTGTCTTAGCAGGGCTCTTGCGAGCAAATTCCCACTTTAACCCTGCAGGAAAACCGGCGCCTCCCCTCCCTCTCAGGTTAGAATTCTTCACCAGCTCCACCACGTGCTCCGGGGTTTCCTGACAAAGGGCCTTAGCCAAAGCAGAATAACCACCCACTGCGAGATAGTCATCAATGCTTTTAGGATCAATCTTGATATTATTGCCGATAAGGTTCCGCAGCTGATTCTTATAGAAGGGAATATCGGATTCATGGGTTACTTTTTCGCCTGTGGTTGGGTCAACATAGAGTAGACGATCTACAATCTTTTTCTTCTTTAGGGTCTGTGAGGTAATCTCGGGAATGTCTTCGGGCTGCACCTGAAGATAACATATCTCCTCAGGATAAATCACAAGGAGGGGGCCTCTCTCACAGAAGCCGGGGCAGCCTGTTTCCCTGACATCCACTTTAGTTCCCAGTCGCTGTTTTTTGATCTCCTTTTTAAGGGCGGTAACGACATGTGCTGCGCCCAGAGCGAGGCAACCTGTTCCAGTACATACGGCAATGCAAGGCTTATTTGGATCCCTTTTTGATATGATGTCCTTCCTGAATTCTTCCAATTCGGCAGGTGATTTTATCCTTGGCACAATCTTTCCTTAATCATAGTTTTTCAACACTTCTTCTGACTTGGCCGGTGCCATCTTGCCATGATATTCGCCATCGACAACCATCACCGGTCCTAGAGCGCAGCAGCCGAGGCAGTTGACAGTCTCCAGGCTGAACTTTAAATCCAAGTCCGTCTCCCCAGGCCTGATTCCAATCAGGTCTTGAACCGAGTCGAGGAGACGTGGCGCACCACGAACATGACAGGCAGTGCCCGTACATACGTGAACTTCATGACGTCCTTTAGGAAGTAAACTGAAGGCTTTATAAAAGGTCACGATGTGCTGTATCCGGTTTAAGGGCACTTTCAATTTCTTGCTGACCTTGTCTAATGCCTCCTTAGGAAGCCAGCGATTTTCGCTCTGAATCTCCAGCAATACTTGAATAAGCGAACCGGCATCGCCCTGATATTTATTTATAATCTTATCGATTTTGGCATTATCCATAGCCGCTGACCTAACCCTCTTGTTTGTTTGCCCTAATCCTGTGCGTGCACTCTCACCTCAGGCGGGAACAAAGCGCTTCTGGTTTCCATCGAACCTGACTAATCCTTGCCGTGCTGAACTATGAAGGTGCCTTGATACTTCAGACGGGTTTAAGCCTAAAATCTCAGAGATTTCTCCAGTTGAAAGGGGTTTTTCTCGCAGGAGCACCATAATTTGGCTTATTGCCAATTTATCTACAATTAATTCATGAAACAACCTGTCTACCTCGTCACTGGCGAAAAATTCGTTATACTCTTCTGCTGTATCAAAACGTACTCTCAGCCTCTCCCTTTCCACCAGCTTAATGTAGGGGAGTAGATTCTTGACTGCTTCAAGCTTGAACTTTAATCCGTTTCCCTCTATTCCTTCGTCTGTGCCAAGAGGCCCTAACTCCTTCAGCTTCTCGGTAAAGTCAGTCATGACTTCGGCGAAACGGATTCCTTCGGAGGCAGATACCCATTCAAGCCTTAACCTTTCGGGGTTCACCCCTATCAGTTCCAGTAGTCTTCTACAGAGATGCATCGTGCTTAATGCATCGTAATTTCCTTCAGTAACATAATGGCATTCACCAAGCCAGCAACCGCCGATAAACACCCCGTCTGTTCCGTTTGAGAAAGCTCGGAGTATGAATGCCGGGTCGACTCTGCCGGAGCACATCACCCTTATCACCTTTATATGAGGGGGGTATTGATACCGGGAGACTCCAGCAAGGTCCGCCCCTGCGTAGCAACACCAATTGCATAAAAATCCCAAGATCCTTGGTTTAAACTCATGACCTGCAACCATTCTTAGCTTACTCCTAGTTCATGCTCATCCATTAACTACCGTTTTTGGATTCGCGCTATCAGCTATCAGCATTCAGCCGTCAGCGAAAGCCATTAAAAGCGGTTTTTCTCTGATAACTGATCGCTGACCGCTGAAAGCTCTATCCAGAAATTGGTTTTTTCTGGATGGATGTTTTTACACCTCTCAAACCGCCGCAGCCATTTGTTGTGCGATCTCCTGCTCTGGAACCTCCGCGTCGATTTGGCAAAAGATCTCTTCATCGGTATAGTGCTTGAGAGAAACAGCCCCTGTTGGGCACTTTGCATTACAGAGACCATCTCCCTTGCAGAGAACAGGATTAACCCTGGCCTTTTTGCCTTGTGGTGTATCGACAAACTCTATGGCACCATACTTACAAACCGAAATACATGCCCCACACGATACACACTCACTCTCGTTTACCTCGCAAATTGCACCGGAGGCTATGACTGAATCCTTCGTGAGAATCGTTACGGCCCGGCCGGCGGCTCCGTAAGCCTGGCTAATCGTTTCCGACATATGCTTGGGATAGTGAGCCATCCCGCACAGGAAAACACCATCTGCGGCAAAGTCAACGGGTCTCAATTTTACATGGGCTTCCTGGAAGAAACCATCCGGGTTCAAAGGTACCTTGAATAATCGGGATATTTCCCGACTTCCTGCCGAGGGAATAACGGCGGCGGCTAAAGCGAGTAAATCGGCATCTATGGCAAGCCTCTGACCTAAAACAGGGTCGGTCGCGGTAACCCTGAGAATAGACCGGCCTTCCTCCTCAACAGCTTCCACCTGAGGTTTATCATCCGGCTCGTAACGGATGAACTTTACATCTTTATCTGCCGCTTCCCGGTAATAGTCCTCTTTGAACCCATACGTTCTCATATCCCGAAAGAGAATGTAGATATCCATCTCGGGGTTTATCTCTTTCAGTTTCAAGGCGTTCTTAATAGCCTGATCGCAACATACCCGGCTGCAGTAATTTCTGTCTTCCTGTCTGCAACCCACACATTGGATCATCACCAGGCTCTGGGAGTTAACCAGCCTTTCTTCCCCTTTGGCGATCTGCTCCTCCAGCTCCAGCAGGGTCACTACCCTATTATCTTCCCCATAGAGGTATTCGGTGGGTTTATATTCTTCAGCACCAGTTGCGATAATGGTTATTCCATGGTGTATCTCCCTGACCCTTCCTTCAGACCTCACCTTGGTTATGAAATTCCCCACATAACCGGTAGCCTCTGTGATGACGGCATCAGTAGATACATGTATTAAGGGGTGCTGATAAACCTTGCGTATAAGATCACGCAAATCTGCCTGAACATCCAGCCCTTCCAGGGTGTAATGAAGTCTTCTTGCCGTTCCCCCCAGGTCTGTATCCTTTTCCACCAGGTAAACCTCAAATCCCTGGTTGGCTAAGGTCAGAGCACTGGTCATTCCGGCCAGGCCTCCTCCGACCACTAACCCTTTTTTGTCGACCGGCAGCTCAAATTCCTGTAAGGGCTCTAAAAGGGCAGTTCGGGCTACCGACATCCGGACGATATCCTTTGCCTTCTGGGTGGCATCTTCCTTTTCTTTAGAGTGGACCCAGGAGCAATGTTCTCTTATATTAGCCATGTCGAAGAAATATTGATTAATTCCCCCTTCCCGAAGCGTGTCCCGGAATAGCGGCTCATGTGTCCTGGGAGTGCAGGCAGCGACAACCACTCGATTGAGGCCTTTTTCCCGGATCGTGTCCGCTATTTCTTTGGCATTATCAGTAGAACATGCAAAGATGCTTTCTTGAGCATGGACAACATTGTCTAAGGTCGAGGAATATTCAACTACCGAAGGAACATCTACCACCCTTCCGATATTAGCCCCACAATGACACACAAAGACTCCTATCCTTGGCTCCTCTTCCGAGACATCCCTTTCCGGTGGATATTCCCTTTCTCTGGCCAGCTTCCCTCGCCGGTAGGCAAGGAGTTGACCGCATTGGGAGCCAGCCCCGCTGGCGGTCATAACCGACTCGGGGATATCTATAGGACCCTGGAAGGCTCCGCTTACAAAGATCCCAGGCCTGGTGGTCTCCATAGGATTAACAGGATTGGTTTTACAGAAGCCGTGAGAATCGAGCTCGATGCCGAAC
>Ga0307378_10000461_pt1 | contig 71849 bp, 44 predicted proteins | sample UN1MG_FD_202238 | JGI IMG/M metagenome (GOLD analysis project Ga0307378, IMG submission 202238) | Soil microbial communities from Risofladan, Vaasa, Finland - UN-1 | ecosystem: Environmental > Terrestrial > Soil > Coastal area > Acid sulfate soil | place: Finland: Risofladan, Vaasa | collected... | reverse complement strand
TTGATCCAAATGCGACCTGGATCCAATATGAGTTCGACAGGATCTACAAATTGTATCAGATGTTGGGATGGAACTATAACACTTCTGTTGAGCCTCTTATAGGTTTCGGTATCAGGGAAGCCACCATTGAGTACTCGGTCGATGGAGCCAACTGGGCTACTTTGGGCACTGCTCACGAGTTTGCCCGGGGTCCTGGTGCGGCTGGTTATGCCCCCAATACCACCGTTGACCTTGGTGGTGTGGCGGCAAAATATGTCAGGATAACTGCCAACAGCAACTGGGGAGGCATCGTGAACCAATACGGCCTGAGCGAGGTTCGCTTCCTGTACGTACCTGTCTGGGCAAGAGAGCCCAGCCCTGATTCCGGGGTAACAGGCGTAGGAGTGGATGCGATTCTCAGCTTCAGAGCGGGAAGAGAGGCTGCAAGGCATGATGTTTATATCAGCACCGACGAGCAAGCTGTTATCGACGGCAATGTCCCTGTTACCACCGTGACCGAGCCCAGTTATACTTCCTCCCTTGATTTAGCCGGCACTTACTACTGGCGGATTGATGAGGTCAACGATGCCGAGATTCCAACAACCTGGCAAGGTGACATCTGGAACCTCTCGACACAGGAGTATCTTGTTGTGGACGATTTCGAGTCCTACAATGACATTCCAGCCGGGGAGGAAGGCAGCAACTTAGTATATGGTACATGGGTGGACGGATTTGATAATCCGGCGAACGGTTCGACCGTAGGTTATAATGTACCGTTCCAACCCACGATGGAGACCTCGATTCTTTATGACGGTAAACAGTCTGTGCCCCTTTTCTATGACAATACGGCGGCCACCTATTCCGAGGTCACAGCGAAAGTTGCTGATTTGGACGTCGACCGGGATTGGACCATGCATGGCATTAAGGCTTTGACACTTCGGTTCTTTGGCGATCCAAACAATGTTGCACAGCAGATGTACGTGAAGATCAATGGCTCCAGGGTAGCGTACAATGGCGATGCCGAGAACTTGAATCGCACAGGCTGGCAGATGTGGTATATTGACCTGGCCTTGATCGGCGTGAGCCTCAGCAATGTCACTGAGCTGGCCATTGGCTTTGAGCGTATTGGAGCGGTAGGCGGCCAGGGAATGGTTTTACTCGACGGCATCAGGCTGTATTCTCATGACCGTCAGTTGATCACTCCGTCCGAGCCCAACGACGCCGGCCTTGTGGTGCACTGGCCCCTTGATGAAGGCGCCGGTACGACCGCTTACGACGCCTCCGGCAATGGCTATGATGGCACGTTCAATGGGAACCCGCAGTGGGTGGCCGGCTATAATAGCGCCGGTGCGCTTAACTTCGATGGCATCGATGACAGTGTCATAGTGCACCTTGCGACTGAAGAAACCTGGCAGGCCTACACTGTGACGGTATGGGCCAAAGCCGATGTGCTGTGGCAAGCGAACAACAGTTGCGTATTCGCTAACCATATGACCTTTGCCACCGACACGCCCAGCATGCAGATATCCTTCGACGGCAGCAACAATTACCAATTCCACGGCAGTGTGGATGAGATAATCGGCCCGGCCACAACAACCTGGGTCCATCTTGCCGTAGCCTGTGACGGGCCTACTACGACCGTCTACTACAATGGCATTTTGGTCTCCAGCGTGGCCACAGGTGCCAGCGATCCGGTATTTAGCAAGTTCGCCATAGGTGTTAACAGAGCCGAAGACAACTGGTTTGATGGTGCCGTCGATGACCTTCGCGTCTACAACAAGGTGCTGACACCGGAAGAGGTCGCGTGGCTTGGCGGCAGGACTACGCCGTATGACAAGCCGTTTTGACACGATGTCGAGTATGGTGGCTGCGTTTGCCTCTTGTGCGGGATGGCATGCAGGATTTGTATCAATTCGGGGCTTATACTGATTGATTCGGTATGGGCCCCGGTTGTTTTAGTACAATAGCAGACACGCACTATATAGTCCAATAGAAGGTTAGACCTGCCTGGAATCTTCTGTAAAATGCCACCAGGGACGTTCTAAGCAGATTCGTATTGCCTGTGGATAATCCGAAGATTTTTCTTGACGTTAAGGTGGGTGATTTAGTATAAATTAAGATATAGAGGTTTGATCCCCCATGTGCCGGTTTTACAGTTAAGGTTCTTTACACTGAAAACTAACGGCTCGTATTGAGCTTTGGGAGGAAGGAGGTTGCGTCAAATCACAGCAACATTTTGGGCGAGCGTGTATCAGAACGCGACGAAAAGAAACAGGATCAACATTAGTGTTTCATTTGGGTAGTTCTTTTTCTGCAGGAGGATTGTTACGTTTAACAAAACGATTCATTTTATTTCTTTGGTTCTGGTTTTGTGTGTTCGGTAATGACGGGATGGACGGTGAAGTGTGTGAAGGGATTTTAGAAAACGACTGAACTTTCTTGATGTTATTGGTCATTTCATCTATTTATCTATTTTTTCAGGAGGTTGCTATTATGAAGAGAGTCATGTTAGTTTTACTTATTGTTTTTGCCGTTAGTGTTTCCGCTTCAGCGACGCTGGTTATCACCAACGGGGACCTGGCGTCCCCATTTACTCCGCAGACAACCACGAGTGGGGATGGAAATGGAAATGGCGCAGAGCCCGTCATGTTCGATCAGTTCGTGGCTGTAAGCACTGGCGCTCGTGGATTCGGCTGGTCGGTTACCGATCCCAAGTATCAAGCCATCGTTCATGTTCAGAGTTCCACACCTGCTCGTAACCGCGCCTTCTATTACGCCTTCAAAGACAATTCGGAAACCACAGGGGAAGTGACGCTCAATTTCACTTTTGTAAATGAGACTGATTTCAGTGTTGACGTCGGCGTTGGTTTCTTTGGCTGGAACGAAGGAGATGATGTGCTAATGGATTTGGGCGGCAATGTTTCTGTGGCAGAATGTATCCCGAATACCATCAGCTACCAAATCGGCATGACCGTTCTCGGAAATGTCGATTATCTCACTTCTGCCACTCCGGAAGTGATCGAGTATAGCCATAAGTTCGATTTGGGAATCACGGCTTATAACAACATAGCCTTTGTTGTTTTCGTACGCTCCACTCAGGATACGACTTTCACGATTGCTGCTGACGGGGGGACCGGCTCGACCTTCTTTTTCGACGATTTCAGTCTGGGTGAGGGCAAGCGAGAGTCGGCCAGGATGCCCCGTCCCGCCGATGGACAGGAGGACGTTCCGCGCGACGGTGTAGTTCTGGAATGGTCGGCTGGGGAATTCGCCGCGTCACATGATGTGTATTTCGGCACGAGTATCGAAGACGCGAACGCGGCTACGCACGGTAGTCCCGGGTTCATGGGCAATCAAACCGAGACTGTATTTGCATTGGATTATCGACTCGAGTTCGGTCAGACCTACTACTGGCATATTGATGAGGTGGCCGTTGATGGAACAGTGTCCAAAGGTTCTGTATGGAGCTTTACTGTAGAGCAATTTGGTTACCCGATCGAAAATATCATTGCCACCGCGTCCAGTGTGAACAGGGCCGATGAGAGACTGGAGAATACCATCAACGGTTCCGGACTGGATGATGATGATCTGCACTCATCGGAAAACGCCGATATGTGGCTCAGTAGCATAACCGGCCCGCAGCCGACCTGGATTCAGTACGAATTCGACAGAATATATAAACTGCATCAGATGTGGGTATGGAACTACAATAGCTCTGTTGAGCCTGTGATCGGCTTTAGCGTCAAGGAAGCCACTATTGAGTACTCGGCCGATGGAACCAACTGGATCACATTGGGCACTACTCACGAGTTTGCTCAGGGTCCTGGTGCGGCTGGATATGCCCATAATACCATCGTTGACCTTGAGGGTGTGTCGGCAAGATATGTCAGGATTACTGCCAACAGCAACTGGGGAGGCATCGTGAACCAATACGGTCTGAGCGAGGTTCGCTTCCTCTACATACCTATATGGGCAAGAGAGCCCAGCCCGGATTCCGGGGCGACAAACGTGAGTGTGGATGCGATCCTCAGCTTCCGAGCGGGAAGAGAGGCTGCCAGGCACGATGTGTACCTTAGCATCGACGAGCAGGCTGTTATCGACGGCAATGCACCTGTTACCACTGTAACCGAGACCAGTTACGGTCCATTGGCCCTCGATTTAGACACGGCTTACTACTGGCGGGTCGATGAGGTCAATGACGCCGAGACACCCGCTAACTGGCAAGGCGACATCTGGAGCTTCTTGACACAGGAGTATCTTGTTGTGGAGGATTTCGAGCCCTACAATGACATTCCAGCCGGGCAAGAGGGCAGCAACTTAGTATATGGTACATGGGCAGACGGGTTTGATAATCCGGCAAACGGATCGACCATAGGTTATAATGAACCGTTCCAGCCCACAATAGAGACCTCGATTTTTTATGATGGCAAACAATCGGTGCCGCTTTTCTACGACAACACCGCAGCCACCTATTCTGAGGTCACAGCGAGCGTCGCTGATCTACAGGCTGGCCAGGATTGGACCAGGCATGGCATTAAGGCCCTGACGCTTCGGTTCTACGGCGATCCAAACAACAATGTGCAGCAGATGTACGTGAAGATTAATGACTCCATGGTAACATACGATGGTGATACCGAGGACTTGAAGCGAATAGGGTGGCAGATGTGGTATATTGATCTGGCCTCGCTCGGCGTGAGCCTCAGCAATGTCACTGAGCTGGCCATTGGCTTTGAGCGTATTGGAGCGGTAGGCGGCCAGGGAAAGGTTTTACTCGATGGAATCAGGTTGTATTCTCATGACCGTCAGTTGATCACGCCGGCAGCCCCGGGCGCAGTTGGTTTGCAGGCACACTATGAATTTGAGGGTAATACCAACGACAGTTCCGGCAACGCACGCAACGGTACTATAATGGGCAGTCCCACTTTTGTGGCGGGCAAGGTCGGCCAGGCCATTAACCTTCGTGGTCTCAACGACTATGTAGAGATAACCGGCTACAAGGGTATTCTGGGCCCGAATGCTGTCACTGTGACGGCCTGGGTTAAGACGATCAGCACGGACACCGGCGCAATCGTAGGCTGGGGTCCCAACGTTGCAGGTCAGAGATTCGGCTTCCGTCTCGACGTTGGCAGGCTGCGGATAGAACATCAGGGCGGCAATGTCCAGGGAGTCGCCTTAGTGAACGACGGTAGTTGGCACCACGTTGCAGTGACGGTACAAGAGAACGCCACAATTTCATATCCGGACGTGATACTCTATATCGATGGTACGGACGACACCAGGCCGACTACAGACCCCGATGCGTTCGACATCACAGCAGGGGAGGATGTCAGTATTGGCAGACGACCATCAAACAACGATAGATTCTTCCTGGGTCAGATCGACGATGTTCGCATCTATGAGCGGGCGTTGTCGCCAGAGGAGATTGCGGGATCTGCCGGCCGGACTATGCCGTTTGACAAGTTATTTTGACATGGCGTCGATATGATGGATGCGTTTGCCGCTTGCGCGGGGTGGCGGGCAGGAGTAGAAAACTCCCCCATCGACAAGAGGGCTCGTACGAACTCCAGGATACCGCTCTTGCCGCAAAAAGAGTGCAAGAACTGCCTTTATAAGTAATTTCGTCAATCGGAGCATGAAACCTCCAATAATTACAAAAAAGCCCGACATACAGCTTAACGTCCCGTCATTCGTGGCCGTTACGAGTTTTTTCTTGACGTTAAGGTGGGTGATTTAGTATAAATTAAGATATAGAGGTTTGATCCCCCATGTGCCGGTTTTACAGTTGAGGTTCTTGAACTGGAAACCGCAGGTTCGTGTGTGGATTTTGAAGGAAGGAGGCAGTTTCAAGTCGCTCAATAATTGTTTTATTTCAACTTGATAGAGTGTATTTAAGGCGAAAATCATTATCGGTCTTTTTGGTGTGTGGCCAAAGTTTGGCCGTTTAACAAATTAATTTTTGGAAGGAGAATTATCATGTCCAGAAAATTGATTTTTTCGATTTCTCTTGTTCTGGTGCTGGGACTTTTGTCCACCTGCTATGGCATCCTATTAAGCGATTTTGAAGCGGGCCTTGGAGGCTGGTGGGCTGATGCCGCCACGCTTTCTTTAAGCACGACCGGCGCTACCAGCGGCACTCAGGCTTTGCAGGTCGAAAGCCCCGGAGGCTGGAAATTAAACGCTAAGTTTAACTTGCGGGGCTTTCGCGACTTACTGGCCGTACCAGGCGCTATGATCACCGCGGATGTGACCGCATTTGAGGCGGATATGACCACAACCTTTATGCAGGTTGAGATGGTTATCAACGGTCAGAGCAACGATGACAACGGTGCAAACAACAACATCGGCTGGCAAGAACTCGGCGATCAGGATGTTATACGCGACGGGCAGCCTCACACTTATACGTGGGTGCTTCCCGAAGCTCTGAGTTCTGCGATTGCCGGGACGGACGACAACATTTCCTGGTTCGAGCTGGCGCTGGCATCGAATGTCGAAGAATCGTCGGTGACAAAGTTTTACATCGACAATATCCAGTTGGTCTCCGATTGGGCCCCACCCGCCAGCAATGTATTAGGTGACTGGGAGAACACCGACGATGGGTGGTACCTGGACGGGGGATCTCCCGCCGGCAGCTCAATGACCTACAGCGACACGACAGGAGTCACGTTGAACAACTACAGTCTCAGACTATATATGCCCGGCGGCGGCTGGAGACAAGGCTTCCGTCTTGACCTCGAGAGCCATCCTGAGTTGATCGAACCATTCCGCAATTCGGGCAAGTTCCAGATAGACGTCACACGACTGCTCGCAGACTGGGGCCCCGGCACTGACTCGGGACTACACCTGGTCGTTAACGCAGGCGGTGACGGGTGGAGCTTCTGGGACAATTACGACTACAAGGGCTGGTGGGGGGTCTCACTGGGCAGGGATGATCTTCAGACCGTCGAATGGGACTACACGTCGTCTCTTGCCAAGATACAATTCGACAATTACTGGTACATCCAGATTTTTCTAATCCTGAATTACAACGCTTCCGGCACATACGGAGGCGTTTACTACCTCGACAACTGCCGGCTGCTCATGGAACAAAAGGCCGCCGAACCGAACCCCGCTGACGGGGCGACGGAAGTACCAAGAGAACCGATCCTGAGCTGGGAGCCCGGAAGCACCGCTGCTACGCACGATGTATATTTCGGAGACAATTACCCCGATGTAAGCAATGTCACCAGGGACAACCTGGCCAGCTACCCGAACGTCACATATCAGAATGTAGATGTACCTGCTTTCGTGCCGGGCACTCTTGAATTGAGCCGGACTTACTACTGGCGTGTCGATGAGGTCAACGAACCCGACATCTGGACAGGTGATGTCTGGAGCTTTACAGTTGGTGAATTCCTTGTCGTCGACGATTTCGAGGGCTATACAGATAATGACGCGGCCGGTGAAACCATCTGGCAAGCCTGGATCGATGGTTATGGAGTTGATGAAAACGGCTCGCAAATTAGTAATGATTTTCCACCTTACGCCGAGCAAACTGTTGTTCACACCGGCCTGCAGTCGATGCCGTATATCTTCGACAACAATCTCAAGTACTCCGAGGCAACCATGACGTTGATTGACCAGCGCGACTGGACCGCCGAAAACATCAAGAAATTCTCGCTATGGTTCAGGGGCCATCCGGGTGTTCTCGGCAGCTTTACCGAAGCTCCCGCCGGGACATATACCATAACCGGCTCCGGGGCGGATATCTGGGACCCGTCCGACGAGTTCCACTTCGCCTACAAGACTCTCACAGGCCCGGGCTCGATTGTTGCAAAGGTCGAGAGCGTCGATAACACAGATCCATGGGCCAAGGCCGGCGTGATGATTCGCGAGACGCTGGAACCGGACTCGAAACATGCAATCGCATGTATGACACCCGGCAGCGGTGTAGCTGCACAGGGCCGTATCGATACAGGCGGTGACAGTTTCGGGGAGAGCCAGAGCGGGATTACAGCTCCGCACTGGGTCAGGCTGGACCGTGATATTTCGGGTCGCTTTACGGTTTTCCATTCCGCCGACGGTTCACTCTGGGAGTCGGTCCAGAACAGCAATCCGACCAACATTCAGATGCAGGCGAATGTTTATGTTGGTCTGGCAGTGACGGCCCACAGCGCCGGCGCCAAATGCCAGGCCGTATTCTCCAACGTTACAATCACCGGCAATGCAGGTGCGCAGTGGGCGAACCAGGATATAGGGATACTCAGCAATGATCCTGAGCCGATGTATGTGGCTATCGCCAATGCCGACGGTTCTAAAGGAATAAAATACCATGATGATCCCAACGCGGCACAGATTAACAACTGGACGGAATGGACTGTCGATTTGAAAGACTTTGCGGACCAGGGTGTTAACCTGACTGATGTCAACAGCCTCTCTATCGGCTTCGGCGACAAAAACAATATCCAGGCCGGCGGTTCAGGTAAGGTGTACTTCGATGACATTCGTCTGTATCGCTCCGATGTTCCCATACCGGTCATTACGATCAGCCCGGTTGATACACTGGAGGCCACCGGCGACAACGGTACGATCATTTCGATTAATGGGATAAGTGTCAATGATTTGATTCTCGGGACCACGACATTCGCCGGTGAACCGAAGTCTGCGAATTTCCCACCTCAGGATGCAGACAACTTTGATCTAAGCGTTGGGGCCAGTGCCGATGATCAGGCCTACGTACAAACCATGTTTGCCGTCCCTGTTACTACTATATTCATCATCGAAAAGGGCGGCAACGACAACGGTTATATGCAGTGTCTGGACCAGAACGGTGACCCTCTCGGCGAGCCGGTTCCGTTTTCACCCGCTGATTTCAAGGATACGGGCCTGAAAGGAGTTCAAAACCAGGCAGTAGCCGCTGCGGTTGTCACTGTGGATGTACCGGTTTACGGAATAAGGATCCTTCCGCCGGATGACAAGGCTTTAGGTTTTGACCCGACCAGCGTCTCGGGCATTGCCGCTCAGTAGCCCGCTGGATTTTTTTATCGTTAGGGATTTCTGTCAAGTTGACAGATTGAAGTTGATTAACAGGGCCCGCGCCCGTAGACTCGGGCGCGGGCCCTGCTACTGTGACATAGGCAATAAGCTCTCCGCACAGCTCTTTAAGCTGGCGGTAAATGCGTGTGTGTTGCGGCAAGAAAAAAGTGGAGCCTTAAAGTCGTACCAAGCACTCCTTAAAGCAGGAGGCTGACCTTAAAGCTCCATAAAACGAAACGATAACAAGCTTTTTCTGATACACAGATTATTGTTCACGAAAACATTGGAACACCAGCTATAGGCAGCCTCCTTTCTCCCCCGCAGGAAAGTTCTCATATTAGTTTCCGTGGAGAGTTTTACCCTCCAAAGAAATTTACTTTACTGTTACATACTGCACAATCTGGTGCTGTTCAAATCCCGCCATTTCCCAAAGTCTTTTGCTTACTACAATCCCCTGGAAATGTTCTTTTCCTTGCGGCAGGGAGGCTTCTTGTATAGGCTCTTCACTCTCTGGCTCGGGACTGGGCGCTGGAGAAGGCACAGGAATAAGCTCGGGACTTGGTGCCGATCTTGGCGCGGGACTTGGTGCCGGTCTGGGCGCGGGACTTGGTCTGGGTGTGAGGCCTGCCTGGACCTTCTTGTAGAAGGACTGAGGAATTTTTCTCCTGCGAGCAACTTCCGGCCAAAACTTATAGCCCTCGGCGCTGACAACTGCCTTGCCTTTGCCTTCAGTAATTCCGCTGGAGACCGAACCAAAGAGAGAAACCGAGTAGTTAGCCTGGCTATAAGCACCTCCGGCTCCGGGAAAAGAAATGTTGGAGCCGACCGTGACACCTTTCATACCGCCGGAAACAAGCAGAATGTCAACGTCCCAGGGCAGGACCTCGGCTACCGCAGCATCATAAACCTGATCCCAGTTGCGATCGACGTTACCTTCCAGACTTACTTTACCAATATAAGCATAACCTCCCTGTTGCAAGAGGTTCCTGTCTACATTAGAGTCGATGAAGACGTAGAGAGTTTTACCTCTTGGCCTGCGTGTGCGAACAAGAGAATTTGCTATTTCAAATCCCTTGCCGTGATGGTAATTATTTGTCCCTCCGAATACAACACCGACACCATTAAGGATACCTCCCAAGACGCCAAGGGGACCATCATAAGACAATGATCCCAAGACACTGCTGAGCTCGTGCATGTCACTGCGATTACGGGGATCAAACGTCCGCTCATACACCTGGTTATCATTATTGGGCCCATTAGAGAAATATGCCTTTATGGTCCCCCATCCTCCATGTTCCCAATAGGGCAAATTGGAAGGGAATACGGTAAGTGGCTGTGTCCTGGGCTCATATTCCGAAATTGAGGTGTTATCGACGCTGACATTTGCGATGGCGGTGGCATCGGCGGATGCGTCAGAATAAGACTCAGAATCAGACTCAGAATCTTTAGGAATACAACTTACAACAGGAGGCTTCTTAACCGGAACGGGCTTTACTTTGGCCCCTTTATCAACCTTGACCGGACTGGGTTTAACCTGGGTACCCTTGCCAACACTGGCCGGGATGTCACCAACATTTGCGTAAACTCCCGTAACAACTATAAAAGCAGGAACCAACGCTGCAATTAACCTTTTCATAATCATTCTCCTTAATAGAAATTCCATTTCCTTTTTAGCTCATCCATACAAACATCCTCCTAATGTCTGAAATCAAGTGCTGCTTTCCTGCTCAAATAGCCTCCTTTCTTCCCCTGCAAATTAAAAACGATTTTGCTGTAAATATAGACCGGGCTGGTAAAATAGATAAAGTGAATCCCTCTTCGATGACAGCGATTGCAACAATCCGTTGTAAACTGTCTTGAGTATCCATTCTCAACCCACCAGCATGTTTTGTATCCAAATCCTGCAGGACTGCCGTTTATCTGCACATTTGAACAACCAAATAAGTCAACCTTGACTTTTATAGTATAAATTGTAATCTTATAGGACGTTGTTTGCAAATAAAAAAAGTTTTTTTTCGCTGTTGCAGTAAATTGTTTTACCCTCGACACTTATGTCTGACCGATAATGCAAGATAAAGCGGTTAAAAGTGTGATGCCGTGTAAACGAGCACAGTTTTGCTCATTTTACTTCAACGACAGAGTTGAAGTCTCCGAAAGGATTCATTTCCGTTAACTCGTTATATGGGTCCTGCTGCCATTGTCCGTCAACAACCAGCCGATAGCGGTATCGGCCCGGGGATAACTTCATTTTGGTCTGCCAGACACCGCTGTCACCCACTTTTTGCAGGGGTGCCCCTTCCGGCTGCCAATTATTAAAGTCACCGGCAATTTGCACGCTCTGCGCACGCGGATAAAGCGTTACAAACACCACGGCATCATCCATCTGGCTGATGCCGTAATAGTCAGAAAGTTTAGCATTAGTAGACTGCTCTGAAGTGTCCTCCTCAATTACATCGATCACTTGTGGCTCTTCGAAAGCCTGGACCTCTTCAAGCTCCATCTCTTCTTCCAGCTCAAGCAGGGCGGGTTCTTCGGCTGGAGTAAACTCATCCTCCTGAAGGGGTGGCTGGGTTTGCCCGAGTCCTGATATCTCAACAGCCTTCATGGTCGGCTTGGCCGCTTGCAGCAGCTCATCGGCGGTGACACTGATGGATTCGAGCTGGTCGGCTAAAGAATTTACAAATTCATGGTGCGTTTTTGTCTGCGAGCCCAGGACCTCTTCGGCCAGTGAGCTGAAGTCCTTTTTGCCTTTGCTGGCAGGATCGTATTCACCAATAGGCTGCCCAAAACTGGATGCCTCTTTGATCTTGGTATTGAAACTGACAATTGTCTCGAACATTTTGTCGCCGAAATGGTTGCGCAATTCAGCCAAAATCTCTCTGGCCATCTTTGTCCTGATATCATACATACTGGCCAGCACCCTGACATCAACCTGCTGGCTGCATCTTCTGCATAGAATACTCAGCGTCTCGAGCTGCTTGCTAAGCCCATGCAGGGCGAAGTAACCGGTTTCGACGGGGACAATAACATCGGTAGATGCCCTTAGTGCATTGAAAGTTAACAGGCTAACGGCTGGTGGACAGTCGATTATCGCGTAGTCATAATCATCTTTGACCTCGCTCAGAACCTCTTTCAGGCAGCACTCACGCTCGGCAATACCGGACATCTGCTGTTCGAACGCAGACAGGTCTATGCTGGCCGGCGCAAGCTCCAGCCTGTCGCTAATCTGCCAGAGCATTTCCGTCAGCTTGATCGGCTCGTTTCTACTTCTGCTTATCAGCACATCATAAATGCTCTGCTCGATCTGCTCTTCGGGCACAGCAAGACCCACAGCGCAATGAGACTGCGGATCCATATCGACCAGCAAAACTCTCTGCCCCGCCTCCGAAAGAGCGCTGCTCAAATTAATAGATACTGTTGTCTTGCCACAACCACCTTTCTGATTGACAACCGCTATGGTCCTCATAGTTTTTCTCCAGCCTATAAAATGGATAGCCCGAAAAAACCACTTTCTACTGCGAAAAATGCCTTTTCAGCACTGTAACAAAAGCGACACCTTATTTGTTTTTCGGCAAAGAAATATGAAAAACTTTATCTTTTTTATGGGACCGGCCAATAAAAACATAACTGCCCACATAAACAAATGCTCCTTCAACGCAGTCAACGGCAGCAGCCAAAAAACACGCCAATCACCCGCCGCGGCACATATATACACCCTTACTGAAGTCCATTGCCAACATAAAAAAAGGCTCTTTTCCTCACATGATTCCGTTTTTCAATTTGGATTCTTCAGGGAAACTGGTATATTGCCAACAGTTATGCTTATAACATTAGCACAGGCCAGGGCCAATACGTTACGTAATAACCATCGTGTACATATAGCAATTAGGAGACAGACTCATGAGTGAGAACATTATGGAACGCCGAAGTTTCCTGAAATACACCGCTGCGCTCACAGTAGGGACGGGTCTTATGGGACGTTCCGTGCCGGCGATGGACAAGAAAGAAGGGGCCAAATTGAGCAAAGCGCTGCAATTCGGGATGCTACCCAAAAACCTCTCTAACACCGAGAAATTCAAGCTGGCAAAGGAGTGCGGATTCGAGGGGATTGAGGCCTCGCCAATGGAGGATTTGACGGCTGCCGAGGAGATGGGCAAGATGGCGCGTGATGCCGGGGTACCAATTCATTCGATCGTATACGGCGGCTGGGGGGCGCCTTTGTCGGACCCGAGCCCTGAAGTTCAGCAGAAAGGCCTTAGCGGGATGCGTACGGCCTTAACAAGCGCCAAGGCGCTCGGATGCGATACAGTCCTGCTGGTTCCCGCTATCGTGACCGAGACTGTCGGGTACGGCGAGGCATACGAGCGTTCGCAGAACAATATTCGCAAACTCCTGCCGCTGGCCGAGAAGCTCGGCATCGTCATCGCCGTCGAGAACGTATGGAACAAATTTCTTCTTAGCCCCCTTGAGTTCGCCCGGTACGTGGATGAATTCGACAGCCCGTGGCTCAAGGCCTATTTCGATGTCGGTAACGTGATTATCTTCGGGTATGCACAGGACTGGATCCGCACGCTGGGCAAACGCATCGTCAAAATCCACCTGAAAGACTTCAAGCGCAAGGGTTATCAATGGACGAATCTGCTCGAGGGCGACGTGAACTTCAAACAGGTCCGACTGGCACTGGAGGAAGTCGGCTACGACGGTTTCCTCACGCCGGAACTCAAAGGTGGTGACAGAGCCTATCTAAAGGACCTGTCAAAACGCATAGATAAGATTATTGAAATGAAGTAGCATCACCAGGGATACCGATTAAAACAAAAAAAAGGTTCCCATTCTGTAATCCTATACAAAATGAGAACCATAACTATTTTTTATGCACACAGGTCTTGGCAGTTTGTCATGTAAGCGGACTGCCGATATCGTCCGCGTTTATCCTTTGACTTTAACTTTTACGGCTTTAGCCGAGGCGGCCTTCGGCAGGGTTATTGAGAGGACACCTTCTTTACAGACCGCTTCTATCTTGCCCTGGTCGACGTCGGTGGGCAGTGTCAGCTCTCTTCTGAAGCTGCCGTAGGTGCTCTCGACATGATAGTAACCCTTTTCCTTTTTCTCTTCTTCGAGCTTCTTTTCTCCGCTGATGGTCAAAGTATTGCCGTATACGGAGATCTCGATGTCCTCTGCTTTGCAGCCGGGGACTTCAGCCCTTACGACGATCGCATTTTCTTCCTCGGCGACGTCGATAGCGGGCCAGGCCTTGTATCCTGCAAACGGCCGATCCAGCCCCCTGAAGAAACCGTCAAACAGATCGTCCATCTCGCCGTGAAGTCTTGCCAAACCGTTTCTGTTTCTCTTGTTCAAATGTACCAGTGTCATAGTAACACCTCCATTCTTAATTTATAATTTTGCTAATATTAACTTTTTCTTCTAACCACAAACCTCAACCATTGTATATTGCAAAAATCGTGCCAAATAGCTGTAAGCCCCGAAAACAGCTTCAAACGGCCTTTTAAGCCTCACAAGCCACTTTTGACCGGCTGTCAAACTGGCAACTTATCTGTCAATTTGATATGTTTGTTGTGGCAGTTGAGCAAATACTGTAAACTAATTACTACTGCAAATCTATTCCGGAAAAAAGGGGTAAAGACAAGATGGCTGAAAACAAAACTAATCTCAAACTGGATGCCATTGACATACAGATACGCGATACGTTAAAGACCTTCGCGGACAAGCTTATATCGGCTCTTGGTGACAACCTTCATAGTATCACGGTGGTTGGCAGCAGTCTGACGAAGGATTTCACGCCCGGCCAAAGCGACATCAATACCGTTCTGATCCTCGGTAGACAGAATTTGGAATCGCTCAACTCCATTGCCTCACTGGCCAAGCCGATGAGCAGGAAAAAAATCTCGCCCCCGCTGCTTATGACTTCATCTTATATTGAGCGTTCACGCGATGTTTTCGGTGTTGAGTTACTGGATTTTCAGTTGACTCACCAGACAATCCTTGGTGACGACCCCTTTGCCTCGCTGAGCTTCGTCAAGCAGGATGTCCGCCTCCAATGCGAACGAGAGCTCAAAGCTATGCTTATCAGATTAAGGCAGGGTTATATCGCTGCTGCAGCCAATAAGAAACTCGTTCGGGATATCTTGATATCAACTGTAAAAGGTCTGGCACCGCTCTTACGTGCTATGCTGTGGCTAAAAGATATCGACCGGCCACAAGAAGCCGAACAGACATTCGTAAAAGCATCCGCCGATTTCTCAATAAACACGGAATCTCTCATGACCGCGGGAAAATGGCGACACCAGAAGATACGCCTGAGCGAAACCGAAATGGAAAACTCCTTCGAAAAAGTCTACTCAACGGTGGAGCAATTAGCCGGCATTGTTGATAAGCTTAAGGTCTGATTATGCGACGACTATTTCACCAGTTTACAATAACGTTTCTATTAATGTCGGCTCCGACGATGGTCTGGGGAGCAAAGGCCAATTTGCCGATGCCGCAACGCTTCGTCGAGGATTATGCCAACGTAATAAACGACTCCGACGAACAGTCCCTAAACGGAATTCTACAGGAGTTGGAACAAACGACCAGTGCCCAGTATATCATCCTGACCGTGCCGACAACCGGGGGGCTGCCGATCGAACAATTCTCAATCGAGTTAGTTGAAAAATGGAAACTCGGACAAAAAGGTAAAGATAACGGAATGCTCTTCGTCCTCGCGAAGAACGACCGTAAATGGCGATTTGAAATCGGTTACGGATTGGAGGGCTTTTTAACAGACCAGTACTGCGGCCGGGTCGGCAGAGATGTCCTTGTGCCTTATCTAAAAAAAGGAGATTTCAGCCAGGGAATCTATCAGGCCAATCTGCAAATCGTCCAGCGAATCGCGACCGAAGCCGGTGTCACTTTGACCGGCATGCCAAAAGTCGCGCCAGCTCCAGCCAGGGACGGAAAAAGAGGCCTGCCCTGCTGCAGTGCCCTGCCGATATTTTTGTTCGTATTCCTGCTTTTCGGCGGTGCCGGCAGGGGGATGGGATGGTGGTTCTTCCTGCCGTTCATGTTGGGTGGCTTCGGCGGACATGGCGGCTACGGCAGGTCCGGCTCGTTCGGAGGAGGCAGCTTCGGCGGGGGATTCGGGGGATTCGGCGGGGGGATGGGTGGTGGATTCGGAGGAGGGGGAGCAAGTGGAGGCTGGTAGGGGTAAATCTAAATTCAGAGTTAATAAATAAGAAAAGGAAAAAAGAAAATGAAAAACTCCGGCAAAACATGGGCTGTCCTAATCGCAATACTCTTATTTCTATTGCTGATTGGGCTGGGAATATTTTCCTGGTACGTCAGCGGCTATAACAAAGCTGTCAATCTCGAACAGGGCGCAGAAAAGGGCTGGGCGGATATTGACGCCGCTCTGCAGCGAAGACTCGATCTCGTGCCAAATCTGGTCAATACCGTCAAAGGATACGCCGAGCATGAAAAGGAGCTGTTCGAAAATATTGCGAAATCCAGAGAGAAATATTTCCAGGCCGGCAACAGAGCAGGCAAGATCGAAGCGTCCAATGAGTTAACCGGCTTTTTGTCCCGCCTTTTGATGCTGCAGGAAAACTATCCACAATTAAAGGCCAGCGATAACTTTCGAGACCTCCAGACCCAACTTGAAGGCACCGAAAACCGGATAGCAGTCGCACGCACACGTTATAATGAAGCGGCTAAGCTGCTAAATTCGTACGCGAGGCAATTCTTCGGCTCATTTTTCTGTAAACGGGCCGGCGTAGAACAGGTCGAGTACTTCGAGGCCACTGAGCAGGCAAAATCAGAAGTGCCAAAAGTAGAATTCTGAACACATCCATCGGATTCGAAGAACAATGGCAAACGAAAAAGGTAAAAGCCCCAAAGACAGCGCGGTAGAAACAAGATACCTCATTATGCCTCATCAGGCTAACCCTCACGGTACGGCCTTCGGTGGAGTCATCATGGCCTGGATCGATATGGTTGCGGCAATGGCGGCACAGAGACATTGTGGAAAGGAAGTTGTTACAGCGGGTATTGACTCGCTGTCCTTTAAAGAGCCGATCCGTATCGGGGACCACGTTGCCCTGAGAGCATGTGTAAACTATGTCAGCCGGTCATCTATGGAAGTTGGCGTCCAGGTCACCAGAGAAGACCCGTATAGCGGCGAGCAAGCCATAGCGACAACGGCCCACCTGACGTTTGTTGCCCTGGACGAAAATAAGAGACCGACAGCCGCCGGACCAATAGTACCGGAAACAGTGCAGGAAAAAAGGCGATACAAGAACGCCAAACTTCGAGTAGAAGCAAGAAAGGAACTCTTGAGAAAGACCAAATGAGGCAGCCCCTAAAGAAGGCTCATTGATGAGCATCACCCTCTCAGCATTTGGAGGCATTCCCGGCACAGCAATTGGCCGGAATCAATCTCGGACAGGTCATTTTGCGGAACGTCTTTTTTGCCGCAGCATTCGCACGCACCAGTCCTTAATAAATTGGCAAGGACTTCTTTTAGCTTTGCTTCGGCTACCGCCCTTGCCTGTGCTTCAGCCTTCGCTTTTTCCTCTGCCCTGGCCAGGGCCTCATTGTAAACCTTGTCCCTTTCTTCGAATTCTACCTTTGCTTTTTCAATCTTTACCCTTATTTTGGCTATTTCCCCGGCATAGTATTGTTCTAACCGTTCCGCCTTAGCCTTGAGTTCTGCCTCGGTTTTGGACCTTTCCTCGGCTTGTGCTTTTACTTTTGCCTCCTCTGTGAGCAGCGCCTGCCTGCAAGCCTGAAGTTTGTCTTCATATTCTGTCTTGGCTTTTTCAATCGTTTCCCTGATCTTAGTTATCTCCCCGGCGTAATATTGTTCTGTGTGTTCTGCCTGAGCCTTGAATTCCGCCCTGGTTTTAGCCAATTCCGTTGCTTGTGTTTTTGCTTTTTCTTCCGCTCCGGCAAGATTCTTTTTGTAGACCTTAAGCTTTTCTTCGTATTCGGTCTTAGTTTTGGTAATCGCTTCAGCAGCTTTTGCCTTTTCTCTGGCTTTGGCCTTATCTGCTTTAGCCCTGGCCTTGTCTTTGAACCTCGCTTCGGTTTCAGCCTCGATGGCAAGCCGCCACATCTCGCGGGCAACCTCCTCAGCCACCTTACGGTCCGTAGCGGCAAATCGCGCATCGGCCGGCTTGAGTGCCCTGGCTTTTGTTCTTGTCTCTCCCGGCAGCCTGACCTTCCACCACCAGCGACTGTTCTTCTGATACATACTCCCGGGCAGCGTCACCTTGGGTGAGCTCCTGGCCATCTGACAACCTTTCTATTGATTGATCAGTTGCAAAGAAGAGTTAACTCTTGAGCTGCCGGAGAGATTCGGCACTGTGCTTAGAATGCGGAATGGACCTTATATCTACGCCGCCGGGTGCTCTTGTCGACGGGGATCTACCGCTATATTTCGCCTTGAGCATTTCTCTTTTCTGATAGCACTGCTCTGTGAAAACCGCTATCTCCGAGTCAAGATTCGCACTCGGCGAATCCCCGAAAAAGGCATGGATAATTGGAAAAACCAAATCCGGCATTCTCTTTCTCAACTCCTTTGCCATCGCCTCTATTTTCGCTGTAGCGACCCCTTCCTGCATGCAGGTAAAAGGGCCTACATGAAATATACCAGAAATACATGTATCACCTTTAGACTTGGTTAAATCGTGCATGAAATGATAAGCAATCCCTGCGCTTAATGGAGATTCCCCTTCGATATCACCGTGGTATTCATGTTGCTTTTCTAAGGTTTCTATGATCTGAATCGGCTTTGGAAGAACGTGCCTGCCTTCAAGGACCTCATGAAACGGCTCAGCTATTTTGTGCTCAACCGAAGACATGTACTTTCCTTTCAGAAGAGACCTTGCATACTTTCCCGCTGCCTTGAGCGTTCTGCCAAGATCGATATCTTTAAGCCGCAATCCTATGTCTCTTTTCGAGTTTCTCTGGTTCATTTTATTTACATAATCCAGCCAATCCGTTACGGGATCTCTTACAATTTCCAAACCCTTTTCTTCCAATTGTCGAATCACAAAATTCGTATAAGGATCATGCTGCCGCATATAAATCTCCCCTATGTAGAGAACAAGAGGAAATCTTTCATGGATTCGCAGCTTACTTTTCCTGAACATAGATACTGTTTGTTCGCCCCACTCTACAAGCGCTGACGTTTCAGCTCCGTTTTCCACAACCCTTTCCAACGCGCACAGCCGTTCATTTTTCAACTCTCTTATAAGCTTCTTGTCTTCAACATACGGATTGTATCTTAGAAAAATGTCTTCCAGCAAATCAGACGCCTTTATTCCCTTAAACAACATCTGCTGCATTCGTGTTTTGTCAGATACACTGAGTTTCTTCGGAAAAGGTATGTCGAGATAATCCGTCTCAGAGGAAGGGCCGGCTACGGGTATTTTTTCCAGACCTTCTCTGTCCAGAAATTCCCTTAGAAGCTCCGTATACTTTCCAAACCTGCAGGGCCCGCTCGTCGTGGGCAGCATAACCAGATAGTTATTTTCAACGTATTGCCTGCCTTTGCTTTCGATCTCCTCTTCCAGAAAACCTATTGCATCACCTACCACTCCTTTGAGGGGATGACAGACTTCCGTATAGATGTGCCTCCTGGCGGCCTCATAGCCTCTCTGTGTGTTAGTCGGCAACACTGCGCTGTTGACACCGAAATATCTCAGCCCTGCGGCCCCGATAATACTTGCATCTCCCATATAAGGAATAAGCCAGGTTCTTTCCTCGGATCTATCATGTGTGAACTTTTTGAGCTGTTCAATATTAAACTTCTTTTGCTTGCTTTGATTTACAACTCTTTCATGTGCTTCAGTTCTTGTCACGAACGGCGCATTGTTGGTTTGTGCGTCCGTCAGCAGGACTAATGCCGGTTTGTTCGCTGCCTGTTGTATTTTTTCTTCCTGGTAAATTTTCAGGCTGTCCGGCCCGCAGGCGAAATTCATCATCCTGATGGCGAAAAAACTTGGGCGTTCCGCCACAAACAGATTGGCTTTCAATATCTTAACGCTCTGGACCCAGAACTCATTTTCAACTACACCTTTGAGCGATATGTCCCTGAACTTATGTTCCAGGAACAGCTGTGGTATGTAATTTAAGCCTCTAATTTGAGAGAACATGGCCCCGGAGCTTGAGCTTGCTTCAGGATCGAGCAATACATAATCTCTGCCGATACCGACATAGGCCTTTTCATTATTTGCTTCGATCCGTTGTAGGAATTTATCGCCCTCGGAAAAAATTTCTTCTTTGAATTGCTGTTCCGCCTCATCAGCATATTTGATGGCGGTTTTTATCTGTTTATTTGAAAATTTGAACCCCAATCTGCCAAATTCCCGCCTAATTTCCCGAACAAGAAGAGACATGTCTCCGAAGTGTAAAATTGGATTTATCTGTTTGCTTTTATCAAGAGAAAGGACGTCATTTAAAATATAGCCCTCCGATTCCGTATAGATACAATATTTCAAATCAGGAGGATTGTCCATTCTTTGCTCAATAAAACTCGGATTAAAAAGGTATTGTATATCCGGCTCTCTGTTCAAAACCGCTGCATGTCCCGTCGCAAGCTTTCTGGCTATACAGAACTCCGTTCTTGAATTATCCACTCCTATCTTTGCAATTTCCTTATTGGTCCTTGGGGAAACTACAGGGTAAAACCCGAGCTTTCTGAACAGGCCCGCACTCCATATTCCTTTTTCCCCGAGCGTAGCAGTGCTCCTTTTAATCCCTACCGTTATAGCCTTCTGGTCATCCCTTCTAACAGAAGAAACTTCTTCCAGTAAGCAGCCCTGTTTTTTGAAGTGCTTTTCATATATCTTATGGTATCTTTCAACGTAGTTTGTTTTGGGTTTCTTGGATGTTTCGGAATTTCCTCTCGGACAAAAACCTCCTGTAATTATTTCATCGTCTTCGATGACAAATACTTCGAGCTTACAATCTCTCATTCCACAGGACTTTTCCTTAAATAGCTCTTTGCAGGAAACTCTGTGCTTTTCAAAAGGCATATCCACCAAATTCCAGCCTCTGAACGCCGACTCATAGCTTTTGCCTTGTTCTTCAAGTTGTTTTATGTTTTCAATGATATCAAGAGCCTGTCCCCACGCCCCGAACATTTCTCTGTGAGGATAAGCCTCAATTTGTTCGTTGGTCACCTGTGCAAGCGCTGCAAGGAAGGCCTTCCCTAAAGGCGGGCCGCCCTGAGCGGAACATTTTTTACCGCCGTGCCCGGATCCTCCGACGAACTTATAATAGTAACTTGCTGCCGTCCCTCTTATAATAGCAGCGGCTATTTCCTCTTTACTGAATCCTTCCGCAATCAGCTTGTTCTCATCCATCTCCATAAAAACACCACATGTGGAGTCTATTATCGGGACCCTCTGTGCCTTAAGTGCAGCTTCCTGTAAAGAGTTCTCCACATTTAGATCTATGATGTCAGCCATATTCTCCAGAGTCTGTCCGGAGCCCGCCTGGCAGCTGTAATTCATTTTTGCTTCTTTTACGGTTCCATCGGCGGCAAAGCTGGTAAACTTCATGTCCTGGCCGCCCACCTCAAAGATGGTGTCAATATCTGAGTCGTAATGTTTGACCCCCAAAGCGTGACAGGTAATCTCATCGGTTATCCTGTCCGTTATCTCTATGCCGTCTTTTGCTAATTGCCTGGATTTTCTCTGGCTTACCAGTATTTTCTCGTACAGCTTTCTCGCTGAGCCTGTAGCGCCGACACCCCTTACAATCACGTTCTCCTTGTGTCTGCTCAAATACTTTATAACAAGCTTAAGGGATTCCTCCGGATTGCCGTGAGTTTTGATATAAAGCTTGTCGAGCAGCTTGCCTGTCCTTAATTCGACCAAAGCCCCTTTTGTTGTAGTACTTCCTCCATCTATTCCCAACACCACCTCTGTCCCCGGCTTTATTTGCTCTAAAAGATCCTGCTTTCTCTCGTGCACTTTTTCAAGGCAGGCGGACAGTGAAGTTGTGTACTTTCTTTTTTCCCTGCTATAAGCGGCTACTTGTCCGAGATGGCTGATGTTGAAAACGAAGCTGTTGTTTTCTTCTATCCCCTTTAAGGCAGCTCCTATAGCTGCTATGTTCTGATAATGCTCTGGTCTTTCGATTGCAATCCCAAGAAACTCCTCAAGATTTTTTCTTATAAGGTCATTAGCCAGGACACCGCCGGTGGCTATAGCTCCATCAAAATCCTCAGTATCCTCAAAACGCCTCGCTCCAAGTACGTCAATTTTATAATTTCTCGCAACTGTCCTGAAAAGACCCGCTAAGTTATCCTCTCTCTTAGCTCCCTCGTTTTGTTTGTGAATCAAGTCTGATTGAATGACAACACCACATCGGGCCAAAAACTCACTCGGCTCCGTTGATTTTTCAGCTTGCTCCTGTGCCCTGTCAAACATCTCTTCGAGCCTTGCCTGTAACCTTGCTCTGTTACTTATTTTTATGCCCTCCATTTCCTCCGCGCTACACCCCTCTGCCGCAATTTTCAACTCGGGGTTTGGGATCTGGCCCTCGAAGAGTCTTCTGCATTGCTTTTCTATCAACGTACCTGAGCCACCGCCGCATTTTGTGCCCGTTCTCCACTCTTGTATAATCTTTTTGCCGTCTATCTGCTTTAGTTGAAAAAAGTACGAGTCCTTCGCTCCTATATGAAAAATGTACTTTGCCTGTGGGTTTGCCACTTCGGCGCCTTTGGGAATAGCTACACTGTCAAATACGTAAGTTACGCCCTTCATAACATTAGGGAAAGATTCAGCACCGCTTCCTGTAAACGCGGTATTTACTATTTTATCTTCTGAGAATCTATCTTTTACATCCCTCCAGGCCTGCTTTATGGCTCCTGTAGGATTTGCAAAGTGCATAATCGGATCAGGGGAGTAGACTATTGCCATGTCTCGATCAAGAACGACATAATGTACGAAACCGCTACCGATATCAAAACCTACGAAAAGGTCTTTTCCTGAATTCGCAATTTTCTTCATTTTTATCTTTTCCTTTTTACACCATCGCTGTAATCAATACCCCGCAACTCCGGTGAATCACCCACAACGCGGAACAACTGCCTGCTACGACGAACCATTTATTATAACAGCGCCAGCAAATTCTGCAAGTGACTTGCTCACGCTGTCTCTCTCCAACCTGCGTAATATCCTTCCATTACATCAGGATTTTGTGTGCAAACAACAACATAAAATTACATTGTGGATATGTTGTTAAGAGATACGTTACATCCTATAAAGAACATCACAATAATATTGGCAAGTGCTCCTAAGTGTTAATTACGCCCCGGAATGCTACACAAAATCTAACAGTTTATCAACAGAAAAATAAACCTGTTATTTCGCATCAACCATTTACACCATAAAGCTTTACGTGTGCTAAAGCTTGTAAACCCAACAATAAAACATGCTATATGACTAATAATAATAGTTTTTAAATAGTATTAATTAATATTCTCATAGATTAAAAAGATTACACTATTGTACCATCTCGATGTTAACACAGACCGATTGATTACGATAAGAATCGTTGTTTTCGATATTATTTAGTGGGAATTTTTTGTCGCTTAGTTTAGCGGTCATATAAACCAACTTGCTATTTGTCAATACTTTTAGTATTCTTGCTCGCCATGAATCTTCAGTGCTCACATGTTGGTTCCAACACTAAACAAGTGCTGCTTGTACGCCGTGTATATTGTTTTCTTGCCCCATGGGCTTGCAGCGTTATCATGCTCGCAGCATTATTTTGCACGCTGGCGGTTAAATTCTTTCACTCGGTGCGCTACGGTTTGGTCGATGAATATATAGGGTGGATTTTCGCGGATATATCTGTCCTGTTGGGTGTCGAAGTCATTTTATCACTTATTTGCTTTCGATGGCCGCGTAAATGGGTTGTGCGGTCAGTAATAATTTTTGCTGCCATTATATACACCTGGTCAGTTATAAATGCAGGCTGGTTGATCAGAACAGGTACACAAATCCTGCCGAGAGTTCTTTTACCTATGTTTCGTGATCCGCTGAGTTCATTGTGTATTGTCGGTGTTAATCTTGCAAAGATGCCTGTTGCCGCGGTCATTCTGCTTGTACCAAGCGCCTTTGCTCTTGCATTTTTCTTTTGTGTTTTATTCAAGCCCAAATTACCGGTTTACAAGAGTAAAAACTTAATTACTAAGTTAATCATGTACCTTATTATTTTTTGCATTGCAGCCATCTTTTACCTTGCGCCTCCTCAGAGGGGTTCGCTAGGGATTGCTTCTGTTGGGTTGCGGTATAATTGCCATTTACGTGCTGTTATGAGCCTGGTTCTGCCGGACTACAGACGATTGCCCAACCCGGAGCGACAGATGCCTTCGTTTGATAAGTTGAAAATAGTGCTTAAACCGCAGCAAATTCAATACAACGTTATATTAGTTGTCCTCGAGGGCGTGCAATACCAGTATACTTCACTTGCGGATAAAAAGAGTGATTTGACACCGTATCTTGCAACAATAGCCAGGCAGGGAGTTGAGTTCTCTAATGCTCGATCTTCGCTTACTCATACAACAAAGGCTTTATTTGCGCTTTTGACAGGCCGTTTCGCGTCTGCCTCTCAGGATATTGCCGAATCGGTCCCTGTCGAGAAACCATATGCCAGCATAGTTACAGCACTTAGTGATAAGTTGGATTATAGAAATGCTTTCTTTCAATCGGCTATGGGTAGCTTCGAATGTCGGCCGGGCCTGGTATACAACCTTGGCTTCGAAAAATTTTTGGCCAGGGAGGACATGAGTGACCCAAACAGTTTTCTCGGATATCTTGCCAGTGATGAGTTTTCTCTGTTAAAGCCGGTTGTCGATTGGATAAGGGAGGGCACACAACCTTTCTTCCTTACTATTCTTTGCTCAGTTAGTCACGACCCGTACGAGGTTCCTGAATGGTTTGCTACGCCAGACAAGGAACCCTTAGAGCGTTACAAACAGTCGATTTATTATACCGACAAATTTTTAGCTGCTCTTGATGTAGAACTTGCTAATCTAAATCTTACGGACAAAACAATCTTCTGTGTTCTTGGAGATCATGGCGAAGCATTCGGCGAGCACGGCCTTCTTGGACATGAGCGGATAGCCTACGACGAGGCATTCCGCATCCCTTTTTGTTTGCGGGCGCCGTTCTTATTAGAGCCCGCTGTTGAGATGACTCTTCCAGTCAGTTCCGTTGATCTTGCACCGACATTGCTGGGCTTATTGGGCTTCGAAACGGAATCAGCCGGTTTTGACGGGATTGATGTTCTCGGTCCCGTGCCCAAGGACCGCAAAGTTTATTTCTCCGGGTGGATGCAGGAAGGGCCCTCAGGCTTTATAGAAGGCAATCGCAAGTTCGTTTATAATCCCACGAATAAAGCAACCTTTTTCTATGATCTGAGCACCGATCCACTTGAATTGGTCAGGATGGAGCTGCCAGAGGAGCAGGCTAAGAAGATTGCCGATGGAATCATTGCCTGGCGGAAAAGTACAGTTTTCCGACTTGACCAGCAGCGAACGGGCAAAGAAATACTATTTGATCGCTGGCTCTGCCGCTGGACAAATCGAGTTTCCTCCGCTAAGTATAGCGTGCAAGAAAATAAATATAACGCACGATAAAAATTATAATTTTTCACATATTAACTTTTGTTCATTTTTATCACATAAACGTTGTTTTTTATAAACAATAAACAATTCCTTTCCTAATCAGTGGTTATGTAGTGTTGAGTGAGGGGATATGGGCTACTTAGGCACAACAAAGGTTGCTAAAAAACAACATATCGTCAAAATACAAGACTTCTTCAACATAAAAGGTAAATAAGAAGTACAGGTATAACTTCTTTTTAAGCAGATGGTTAAGTAAACATGAGCGAGGTAATCGATCAACAATGATAATTTTGGCATATTTTTTGCGGTATACTCTGGTTTGGCCTTCTTAGGCAGCTATATTGGGCGGACGGCCTAAAAGTATTTCGGAGGAGGACAAGTCCGCCCTATTTTTTATATCTGTAAAATTGATTTTACTGATTTTGCATGCAACACACTATATGCGATGGAGTCGTTCCGGAGGAGGAACGACTCCTATTTCTTGCGCCGTGTGCAGCATGATCCTGGTGGTATTATCCATTCGAAGTGGGCGGGAGATTACAATGTATATACATTTGTTTTACTGATTTTGTCTATTCAAAGTCGAGCTTGGTTCTTATAATCAAGTTTGTTATGGAACGTGCGGTTTATAGAATCATCGACGCTAATTTTAATCGTGCTCGTGAGGCACTTCGGGTTATAGAAGAATTTAGCAGATTTGCCCTAAATTCAGCTCTATTGACAGAACGAGCCAAGCGGCTTCGTCATAAGCTCTCAGAGTGTATCAGCCGTCTTGACGCTTCTCGACTTATAGCGAGCAGGGATACTCTCAGCGATGTCGGCGTTTGCAGCAAAGTCGACACACAGTTTTCTCGCGGCAATCTGGGAGATTGTTTTACCGCCGGCTGCAAGCGCCTGACCGAGGCTTTACGAACGCTTGCTGAAGTTGTACGGATTGAAAATGAGCCTGTTGCCGAAGAAATTGAAGCGATGCGATACGCTGCATATACCCTTGAGAAAGACATTGTCCTTTTCAGCCACGCTTCGTCCAAATTCAAAGGCGTAAGGTTATATATTGTTGTTACGAGTAACTCGCCGGCGGAGGTCATTTCTATAACCCGCAAATGTGTTGCCGGAGGTGCCGATAGTATACAATTACGGGCGAAGGCCATCGAAGATGACAAACTTTTCTCTCTTGCCGTTGAGTTCGTGCAGATTTGCCAGGAAGCGGGGATTCTCAGCATAATCAACGACCGGCCTGATGTTGCCGTTGCCGCAGGGGCCGATGGGGTACATCTTGGCCAGAATGACTTGCCTATCGAGCAGGCGCGCAAACTTCAACTGACACCCCTGATTATCGGCAAGAGCACACACTCAATCGAGCAAATAAATGCGGCCTGCAGCGAGAGCCCCACATATGTCGGCCTGGGTCCGGTTTTTGCAACAGCGACAAAACCCGATGCACCGGCTGTTGGCTTAGACTATGTCAGGCAGGCGACAAAGAGGCTGGCTGATACAGGCATTGGTCATGTAGCTATAGGCGGGATAACCATGGACAACGTCGAACGGGTGCTGGATGCCGGTGCCGCGAGTATTGCTGTGTGCGCTGCTGTAACCCAGGCCGGCGATCCGACCGCAGCATGCCGAGCGCTTAAGGAGAAAATATTGGCCTTCAGGAAGGATTAGATTTGGCGAGCAGCAGAGACACTTTTCTACTTCGGCAGAGTCAAACTCACAAGGAAAGAAGATACAGGAGAGAAAGAATGATTACGTCAGGGCGTTCGAGATATGCTATCACATGGGGATTGTTTGTTTTGTTAATCGTCTCGATTTGTCAATCTCAATCGCTGTGGGATTTGGCGAATCAAAAAAAAGAATTGCTGCGGATATCAACGCTCTTTACCGCACAGAACGTGCGCGACCATTTGTCCGGCGAGGAGGGCATAAATAAAGCTATCGAGTGGTGTAAGAAAACCGGCGTTACGCACGTTTTCATTGAAACATTCAGAAGCCAATATACTGCCGATAGAGAGACTCTCGAACGAGCGAAATCCCGATTCAAAACAGCGGGTTTTGAAGTTTCCGGCTGCGTTACCACAACGCAGGTAGGAAAGTTGTCAACGGGCTGGAAATTGATCTCATGTTATACCGATAACAATACTCAGAACCAGCTTCAGGAGATATTTGAGTATACCGCTTCCATCTTTGACGAGATTATGATTGATGATTTCTTTTTCACTGATTGTGAATGTGAAGAGTGCAAAAAGCAGCGCGGTGAAAAATCATGGGCTGATTATCGTTGTGAACTAATGCTCAGGATGAGCCGGGAGAGGATTTTAAACCCGGCAAGAGCGGTCAATCCGGGCGTAAAAATCATAATCAAGTATCCTCAGTGGTATGACAACTTCCACAATCGCGGCTATGAGGTTTCGCGTGAAACGGCCGACTATGATAGAATCTGGGTCGGCACGGAAACGCGCGATTATGATGATAAACGCTGGGGCGGAAAAGTTCAGTACGAGGGCTACTACATTATGCGCTGGCTCGGCGAAATAGGCGGCGCTAAGACAGGTGGCGGCTGGTTTGATCCCTTGGGAACCACAGAGGACACCTATTTAGAGCAGGCTCGCCAGACTGTTCTGGCTGATGCCAGGGAGATGCTGCTGTTTTGTTATGGTGCTCTTTTGCGGGATACAGGGCCGGCAAACATCGAAAGATTACGCGTGGAGATACCGGGTTTGTTCAAGCTCGCTGAACTTGTGCGAGGCAAACCTATCAGAGGAATTATTGCACCGAAGCCGCCGAACAGCGACGCATTGGATGAGCAGTACGTTTTTGATTTCACAGGGATGTTAGGATTGCCTCTTGTGCCCACTGCGGAAATTAACGTTGATGCTGAAGCCGCTTTTTTTTCAGTACATGCGCTCAAAGACCCTGGCTTTCCCGCCAAGCTCAAAAAAATGATGGCTGTCGAAAAACCCATACTGATTACAGACGGACTGTATAAACAGTTAAACGACCCCGGTCTTAAGGGCGAAAATCTGATGATTTTAAAGGTCAATGGAAAACCTCGTGATCTGCTCAAAATGACGCGGGAAGAACTCAGACCCATCAGGCGAAAATTATTGGCCCCTTTTGGTATAAGCTTTGATTCTCCGAATAAGGTAGCTTTATACATAATAGGGAGTGACTGCCTGGTTGTAGAAAATTTCAACGATGAACCGGTTGATGTCTCTGTTGAATTTTCAAAACCTGTGAAAGCACGTAAATCACTGGTCTTGCCGATTGAGGGGAATGTCGATTTTTCTTGTATCCGGACAAAGTTGAATTTTTCTAAAATAACGCCTCGAACGTTGGTAGCGATCGAGTATTAACGGATTAAGTTAAGCTGTGAGGTTAAGCATGATTGTATCACTCAGAGAAAAGCGGCTATGGGTCCTGTTCTTTTTGCTTAGCATCATCTCGACAGCATCACAGTGTGGTGCGGCGCAAAACACCGAGACCTTAGGCAAAACGATACCTCGGAGGATTATGGCGTTCTATTATCCGTGGTATGGTACGGCTGATGGTCCGGGTGGCGCAGGCAGGACGGTCCACTGGGGCAGTATCGACGCAGATAATAAAGACATCGCCGCAAGCACCAATTACCCGGAACTCGGCGCATATGACTCGCACGACCCGGAGGTTATAAATAAGCATTGCCAATGGGCCAAAGATGCCGGAATAGATACTTTTATTGTTAGCTGGTGGGGCCACAATCATTACACGGACCGGGCGATGGGCAAGATTCTTGACGGCTGCCAGCGTAACGGGTTGAAAGCGTGTATCTACTATGAAACGGTGCCGAAGCCGCGAACGCCACAGTCGGCTGCTGACGATATCGTAAAAGCTTTGAATAAATACGGCGAGCATCCCGCTCACCTTAGAGTTAACGGCAAACCGGTTGTTTTTGTTTATGGACGTGCCGTTCAGGAGCTTGACCTGACAGGCTGGCTCAAAGCGATAGATATTATCAACAAAGAATATAAAAAAGGTATTGTAGCGATTGGAGATAAGTTTAGCTACGGTGCAGCCCGAGTTTTTGGTGGTCTGCATACTTATAACACCGCAGGGCACCTTCGGGATATGGAACCGGTGGATGCGTCCACATGGGCCGACGGGACCTATCGCTCCTGGGTGCAATTAGCGGACCAGGCCGGTAAGATAAGTACCATAACTGTAATACCCGGCTACGACGACACGAAGATACGAAAACCCGGCCTCGCAGTTAATCGCTATGGAGGTGAACTCTATCGCGTCCAATGGGAACAGGCTATGAAAGCTGATCCGCACTGGATACTGATAACGAGCTTTAACGAATGGCACGAGGGGAGTGAAATCGAGCCGTCATTGCAGAATAAACAGAAGTATCTTGAACTCACTGCCAGGTACGCCAAAGACTTCAAAGCAAAAAACCGTATTGTTGCTCGCCAGGTAGCTACCAGCGGATTTTCTATTGCTCAAAAGGCTCAATTGCGTCAAAAGCTTGAGCGGCTTCGAATAGGTGTCCTGCCGGGCCCGGATTCGATGGGCTTTTGGTGGCTCCTGGATATAGGCGTGAATATGGAAGTCTTGACTTGGGAAAATGTGGTTAAGGGCAACTTGACGCCGCAGCGGTATCCAATTCTGCTTTATTGTGCCGGCGAGCGATATCGCCGCAGCGTTCAAAAAAGCGGCGACGTCGATGATGCGCTGGTCGGCTATCTGAAAGAAGGCGGCTGTCTCATGGTTTTGCCTTCGATGCCCTGGCCGTTTTACTCTGATGAAAATGGAAAAGTCGTAAATCGAAGCAGCCGGTTTGGGCTGACCTTGCGCAAGGGTTTGGAAAGACCGCCGGGGGACACGGCACTTCATTTTAGACAGCCTCAGTCTAATCTGGCGCATGTGCCGCAGAAGTTCCCCTTTCCCACATCGGGCGACTTGCGATGGAGGCCGTTCTTTGCGGGCGGGGATATAGAACATACATCTCTGCTACAATTGCGCGACGGTAGCGGCAGGAATCTCGGTGACGCTGTGGCTTATGCCAAATTGGACAGTGGCGGCACAATTCTCTATGTCTGGTTCGGCCTGCTGGACGGCCCTTACGCGGAGCCCGTGCTGTACGATGTTTATGATTTTATAACCACACGGATAAACCCTTAAAGGAGAAAATTATTGTTTCAAACAGTATAAAGACAGCCTTTTTCAGTAGTGGTCTTTTGCTCATATCTACGAGTATTCTTCTACGAATTATCCACCAAAGGGCATTTTTTTACCGAGCCGTTGCAAATTTCAGGAAATTTGAACATATTGTGGGCACGAAATTGCCCGGATAAAACCGACTTTTGAGGGCGACTTTGTGGATAAATGTAAAGTCTTTGTATGAAATAGGTTAAGGTAAGACAAGCGGGTTTCGAGCAGGTCCCGAAAACAACGAATTAAAAAATCGCTTATTTTTGTTTGGTGATTTTGGTGTTTTCAAAGGAGGGTCTATAGGGAGGTTTTGGAGTTTTCAACAGGTTATCCACAATATTAATAAGCCTATATGGTCATACTTGTCAGATGTTGCAATGCCAACATCAGGCATGTTAAAAGCTTGGAGTTTGTAAGTATTTACAAATAAAGGTCATAAATAAAATAGCAGCAGGTAGAGATATTTGGTATTTTTATTTTCCATGTTATTGGAACAGCAAGTTGTGCAAAACTCATCATTACAGCAATTAATGGAGACGAGCCAATGGCGGATCGCAATAGATTAAGGATAAAGCTGGAAGATAGGTCAAAGTTTCTTGTGTTGGTTGAATTGACTGGCGGGCCGGGATTCAATCGTGGTCCCATTGCAAAGTTTCTTAAGGCCTATAAGGATGCCGGAGCTTCGGTGATACCTCAGGGTTTTGATTTCATTTGTATCACCCTGCCACAGAATCCTGGTGGTTTAGCTAACATTAAGCCATCTGGTGTGATCAGCATGCTAATGTCAGAAGACTTATTGGGTAGTCTGGATGTTATGCCGCACGTTACCTGTAAGGATCACAATGCTTATGGGATAGTAAGCGACCTTGTGGGGCATCGGCATGCCGGCGTTGAGAATATCCTCGCGATGACCGGCGACAAGCCCATGGGAGCCAAGGGAGTCTTCGAACTGGATTCAATTGGTTTGTTGCGGTTGATCAGGGATATGAATAACGAATCTTACATGAAGGCCAAGCCTGATGGCCTGGATAAGGTCCACCAGTACTTTCCCGGAGCGGCTGTTTCGCCTTTCAAATATAATGCGGGCTCACAGATGCAGCAGTATTATAAGATGGAAAAGAAGATTGCATCCGGTGCGAAATTTCTTATTACACAGGTTGGCTGGGACTGGAAAAAATCACTCGAGCTTTTCAGGTATATGGACGAAAACAACCTTGATGTGCCTGTGTTCGGCAATGTCTATTGTCTGAGCACTATTACGCCTGCACCGAGGCTGATGCACGATATTAAACTGCCTGGCTGCTTTGTCAGCGATGAGTTTTTAGATAAGATATATTCCGAGAAGATTGAAGACCATTTGGAACGGGCAGCTCAACAGGTTGCGATGTACAGAGCACTCGGGGCGGCCGGGGTCGATATTGGCGGTGTTCATGATTTCAAGATGTTTGTTGGGATACTTGAACGGGCGGCCGAGATTGGTGCCGACTGGGAACAGTTTAAAGACAATCTTTGCTGGCCGGCTAAAGACCCGTTCTATTTGTACGATAAGATTGGCGTCAGAGTGGATATCACGGAATTTCGCAAAAAGTTCAAGCAAAGATTCTTTAACTTTTTCCACCGCGCAGTACTTGACCCTGAATACAGAGGTTTTCACGCGTTCAGGAAGACAATGGCGGTTCTGGGGACCGAAAAGGGTAAGGGGGCGGTCTATAAACTGTTTAATGCCTCCGAGAAGGCCTTTAAGTATCTGCTGTTTGACTGCGAGGAATGTGGCGATTGTTTCCTTCCGGAGAACTTCAGTCTTTGTACTATCGGAGGTTGTGAAAAGGGAATGGACAATGCTCCCTGCGGCGATTCGACAGTTGACGGTTATTGCGGCAATAATCTTGAGCGGGTATGTATCGGCGAGTTGATTTACCAGGCTGCGGCTGCCCAAAAAGGCGGTATTGAACAGCTCAGAAAAACAATAAACAAGTCCAGAAATCCCGACTTGGAGCACAAATCTTCAATATTGAATTACCTGTTCGGTAAAGACCACACTATGAAAAATCCGCTGATTAGTATTGGCGAGTCAATCCATGCATCGATTCCGCAGACCGGCCAGATAATGAAGCAATTGGCAAAGCTCGGCTCTGATGCGTACTCAAAGGCCAGTCCGCCGTTGGGTTATATCAGAGCTCTGATTGAATCCCAGGCCTCCGGAGGGGCTGATTATATGGCGGTTAATATCGATGCCTTTGGGGAGGATAACCCGCAGGTCACAGTTGATATGATGACTGAATATGTCCGGCTCGTTAACAAGTGGGGCGGTGGTGTGCCGGTTTGCATCGACAGCAGTGACGATGATGTTTTAAAAGCCGGCCTGAAACGGTGGTATGAAATTGACGAGCATGTCAGACAGCCGCTTATCAATTCGGTCAAGATCTATACGATTGATCAGATCCTGCCTCTAAAGAAAGATTACGACTTTGCATTTGTTGGCCTTTTGGTCAGCGAGGAAGCACCCACCGGCCCGGGCGGCTCGCATTCGGTCGATGAGCTGTATTCTTTGGCCAGGCAGATTTTTGAAAGGGCAGTGGGACAGTACGGTTTTAAGCCGAGCGAGATTTTCTTTGATACGACCGTTTTTCCATTAGCTATCGATATGCCAATGGAGCCGAATGTGCCAGGTTATACTTACCGCGCGTTCGAGACCATAAAGAAAATCAAGAGTGACCCGAAGATGAAAGGTGTGCATTGCTCGCTTGGTGTTAGCAACTGTACCCGTGAACTGCCGGCTCGAAAGATTGGAGTCTGCAGGGCCTACGTTGCAAAGGCAATGGAGTATGGCCTTGATGCCGCGATTGTCAATGTTGCGCACCAATACGGCATGGTCGAGCCGGACCAGGAATTGATGGAACTGGTTGATGCCTATGCAAAAATGGACGGCTCGGCCGAAAGGATGAACAAGGCGACGGAGCTGATGGGCAAATTTTGCCGTGAGAACAAGAAAGGAGCGAAAAAGTGATGAAGATTGGATTAACAAGAAGTCGCTTTTTTGCAATTATGGTTATGGCTCTGCTTGCGCTTTTAGCGGGCTGTCAGACCCAAAAAAAGAACGGCTTGACAGCGGTTGCGTTTACAGATGTGACTTTCGCCGATGACTTCTGGGCCCCGAGACTGGAAACGAACCGAAAGGTGACTGTCCCTTATGATTTTCAAAAGTGCGAGCAGACCGGTCGAATCGACAACTTCGCAAAGGCCGGCGGTCTGATGGAAGGGAAGTTTGAAGGCATCTACTTCAACGATTCCGACCTTTACAAGGTCATAGAAGGTGCTGCGTATTCTTTGAAAAGCCATCCCGACCGGGAGCTTGAGAAATACGTTGACGGAGTGATTGATAAAATCGCAGCTGCCCAGTGGGAAGACGGCTATCTTTACACCTTTTATTCGCTGCCCCGGCGACAGCCGGAAAAACGCTGGACTGACGTTCAGCGCAAGCATGAGCTTTACTGTGCGGGCCACTTTTTCGAGGCCGCTGTCGCATATTATCAGGCCACCGGGAAAAGGAAGGTTCTCGATGTGGCAGTCAGGTTGGCTGATTACATCGACTCGGTCTTTGGTCCCGGTAAAAAATACGATGTGCCCGGCCACGAAGAAATAGAGATAGGCCTTGTGAAGTTGTTTCGCGTGACCGGCGATAAGAAATATCTGGAGCTTGCGAAGTTCTTCCTCGATGAACGTGGACGAACTGAGAGACGCAGGATTTACGGAGAATACTGTCAGGACCATAAACCGGTGGTCGAGCAGGATGCCGCTGTCGGTCACGCCGTGAGAGCGGGGTATCTGTATTCCGGTATGGCGGATGTCGCTGCTGTGACCGATGATGCAGGCTACATCGAAGCGCTCGGAAGAATATGGGAAGATGTCGTCTCGAAAAAGCTTTATATCACCGGCGGTGTCGGTGCACGAGGCGGCGGCGAGTCCTTCGGCGAGGATTACGAGCTGCCGAATAATACGGCTTATTGTGAGACCTGTGCTGCGATCGCAAACGCGATGTGGAACCATCGGATGTTTTTGTTGCACGGCGATGCGAAGTACATCGATGTTCTGGAGCGCGTTATCTACAACGGATTCCTTTCCGGTATTTCATTGAGCGGTGATAAGTTCTTCTACCCGAATCCGCTGGCCAGCGACGGTAAATATCAGCGGAGCCCGTGGTTCGGCTGTGCCTGCTGTCCCACGAACATCGTACGTTTTATACCGTCACTTCCGGGTTATGCTTACGCATATAAAAAAGGAAGTTTGTACGTGAATCTTTTCATCGGTGGAAGCGCTGCAGTCAGAATGGGTGAGAATATTGTGGCCTTAGAGCAGCAGACGCGCTATCCCTGGGAAGGTGATGTGAAGATTACTGTTGAGCCGGAACGTCCTGAGGAATTTGCTATTTGTGTTCGCATCCCCGGATGGGCGCAAGACGAACCGGTGCCGAGCGATTTGTATCGATATTCAGAACAGAGTCAGCAGAAGGCCGCGATCAAAGTAAACGGTCAGCCGATTACTTTGGATATTGATGAAGGCTATGTCCGTATAAGCCGCAATTGGGAGAAAGGCGATTTAATAGAACTGAATTTGCCGATGCCAATACGCAGGGTACTTTCTCACAAGGAGGTAAAAAATAACGCCGGCCGAACAGCTATCCAGCGCGGGCCTGTAGTGTACTGCTTTGAAGGAGCGGACAACCGGCGGGGTGTGGCGAATTTGATATTGCCGGCGGATGCGGAATTGCATACCGAATACAGCAGCGATTTGCTGGGCGGAATTGTAACAATTATCGGCCAGGGTAAAATCCGGCATCCCGAGAAGGAAGGGGAAAATGTCTTGAAGGATATCGATGTTATAGCAATTCCATACTACGCATGGGCACACCGCGGTAAGAACGAGATGGCGGTCTGGATGCCTGTATCGGCCGAAGGAAAAGATTGATGAAAAGATGTGGCTTTTGGGTGGCTGTTTGGATTGCTTTGTTCGTTATGACACCCGTTGTAGTTGAAGCAGAGTTAGCATCGGCCCCGGTCAAAACCAGCACATTTTTTGTCTCTGTGAACGGCAGCGATTCATGGTCGGGTCTTTTATCAAGTCCCAATACCGACCGGACAGACGGCCCATTCGCTACAATTGGAGATGCCTGCCGCGCAGCGAGACAGCAGGCTGCAAATCTGCAAAGGAAGGTGATTGTGCAGGGCGGTGATTACTTCTTTGACAAGCCCCTGGTGCTGGATAGCAGGGACAACGGGCTGACGATAGAAACTTTACCGGGGACCAATGTATGTTTATACGGCGGTCGTAAAATCACCGGCTGGAAAAGAGACGGTGAAAATTTCTATTCCGTCGAGCTACCAGGCGTAAAGAGCGGACAGTGGGACTTTCGGGCTCTCGTAGTCAACGAGCGATTTTGCCGGCGTGCTCGACTGCCGGGGGAGGGTTTTTTTGAGCACCTCAACAGTTTCAAGGTGCCGTGGATGAGCAGCACAGGCGGCGGATGGAAACGCAAGCCGACAAGCGAGGAATTGACTACATTAAAATATCGACCCGAGGACATTGGCCCCTGGCTGGACGTCAACAATGCCGAGATCACCATCTATCACATGTGGGACGAGTCAATGGTAGGCCTTGCTGCTATTGACACTGAGTCTCGGACCCTGACCTTTAGGAGTCCGTCAGGTCACCCGCCGGGTGCCTTCGGCGTTAATAAATATGTCGTCTGGAACGTCCGCGAGGCAATGACAAAGCCGGGACAGTGGTATCTTGACCGCACAGCCGGGAAGCTGGTCTATTGGCCGTTGCCCGGAGAAGATATGGCTGAGGTGGAAGCTTTCGCCCCGACTGCCGAATCGGTTATTCGGATTCTTGGCACGGCGGAAAAACCTGTCAGGGACGTTACCATTCGAGGTCTAACGATTTCGGTTACGACAACACCACTTGCAACCGGCGGTTTTGGTGCCGGTAAGTTCGACGGGGCGGTTTCTTTATCTTTTGCAGAGGGCTGCAAGCTGACGAACCTTGAGATCGTTAATGTCGGAGGGCAGGGGATTAAGGCATCTGGCAAAGAACTGCGCATTGAAAGATGTCACGTTCATAACTCCGGCGCCTGCGGTATCAGGTGCAGCGGAGCCGGTTGTATTGTTTCCGACAGCCATATCCACGATGTCGGCCTGACGTATCCCAGTGCCATCGCTCTGCAGGGCGGGGGCAGGGACTGCCGGATAAGTCATAACGAAATCCACGATTGTTCCTACACGGCCATAAACTGCGGCGGTGAAAGAAATGTTATTGAGCACAATCTTATCTATCGTGTGATGCAGGAGCTCCACGACGGGGGCGGTATCTACTGCTTCGCGGGAAAGGGCCTTATACTGCGGGGAAATTTCATCCGGGACATCATCGACACCGGCGGTTATGGGGCCTCGGCTTATTACCTTGACGAGAGGTCTGAGAATTGTCTGGTTGAGGGTAACCTGTCACTTCGTATTGTTCGGCCGTCCCACAATCACATGGCTAAAAACAATACAATTCGTAACAACGTTTTTATCTGCGATCAGGACGCGCGGATCACATTTCCCAAGTCATCGAACTACGTTTTCGAGAAAAACGTCATACACGCCAAAGGCAAAATTTTACTGGAAAATCCCGATGCAATTACGACACTCCGGAATAACGTGCTTTTTAGCTCCGAAGGCGAAGTGCGGTGTCGCAAGCTAAAAAACTACAGCCAGACGGGCAGTTATCTATTTGAAGCTGACCGGGAAAACCAGCTAACTGACCCGCTCATTTTGGAGTTTGAGAATGGCAGGATGGGTTTTGCTGAAAATTCACCCGTACTCGAACTCGGCATAAAACCCATCGATGTCAGCGATGCCGGTCCGCGGCCGCGCGGAGACTCGGAATAGTTGGCCGGCTAATGAGAAAAATCGAGACGGGATGTCGAACTTTGTTCTTGCTTCTTTAACCGGCCTTCACTTAGAATGAGTGCCTGTTTGTCGGTGTAGAGATACGCTAATTTGAAGGGAGCTGGATTATGGCAGAAAATAATGAAGGCCGGAAAAATTATGATGTCGAACCCATGGAAAAGCCGGTCACCGGCGCCAATGGTGACAATGTTCAAACGAACTGGGTGACGGGAGAAATCAGCAAAGAGGCCCGTATGTGGGCGATGTTTTGCCATCTGGCCGGTCTCGCCGGCTTGTCGCCTATCCTCCCTGGCATAGGCAGCACGGTTGTGCCATTCGTCATCTGGCAGTTGAAAGGAGGCGAATTTCCATTTGTTGATGAGCAGGGCAGGCGGGCTGTGAACTTCCAGCTATCGATGCTTCTCTATGGATTTATAGGCACAGTCGTGTGCTTCGTGACTCTTGTTGGGATACCTCTGATACCGATCATCATTTGTGTCGTAATTCTTCTTGACCTTATTTTCGTGCTGATTGCGGCTGTTAAAGCCAACAGGGGCGAACACTACCGCTACCTGTTGACCATCCGCTTCTTCAAGTGAAAAATCGCGGGCTAAAGCTGTAATTGAATATGAAATTCCTAATCAAACTATTGATAAGCGTGTGCGTTATAACTCTCTGCGTGGGGATAGGTCGCAAGCTGCCGACATTGGCCGGGCTTATTGCCGTGATGCCCTTGACCGGGCTTATTGTGCTCGTCTGGCTGTATCTCGATAATCCCGGCAATTTCGCACTGATGACCGATTACACAAAAGGTGCATTGTTTGGAATCGTGCCGACCATTTTGTTCTTCCTCGTGGCCTTTATATGTTTTCACAAACAGCTTCCTCTCTGGATAGTGCTTTGTGCAAGCTTTGCCGTCTGGCTGGTGGGAGCATTCATTCATCAGTGGCTGCTCAAGTAGGTCGATGATAGTTTGCTATCGAAGTATCCTGACCAAGCCATTGTCTCCGTCTACTTGTATCTCTTGGCCGGTCTTGATGATTTTGGTAGCGATCCCAACGTTTACTACGGCTGGGATTCCGTATTCACGGGCCACTATACTGCCGTGCGACAGCAGGCTGCCCTGGTCCATGACGACCGCTGCGGCGGGGACAAAGTAAGGCGTCCAGCCCGGATCGGTAAAAGGCGCCACGAGTATTTCACCCGGAAGTAACTGCTGCTGTGCATCGGCTCTGAGAATCACGCGGGCCTTGCCGGTGACCACGCCGGCGCTGACCGCGAGGCCTTTGAGCGCTTCGGCGCTGGTTTCGAGTGGCGCCGGGGCGGTTTTTTGAGGGTCGAATCGCCCGACAATTGTGCCGGGCGGCGTGATTGTCTGCCAATGGTCGTATTCGCTGCGCCGGCCGGAGATGGTTACTTTGACATCGAAACCGGCTTTGCCTTGTACCACAGACTCGATCTCCTCCAGTCTCAGAAAGAAAATGTCTTTCGGGTTCCGGATCAACGATTCAGTGTTGAGCCTTCTGCCGAGTTTGAGCAGAATTTCTCGCACGTCCGTTAACATTCTGATGACTTCGCATTTTATGTTCTCGCGAAAGACCGAACCCCACTGGGCACGAGCGAGCAGGTGATTGAAGAGTATTCGCTTGATGGGATTTCTCAGGTTTTTGCGGCATTTTTGAGTGAGCTGTTCTCGCTGCTCTTGGAGTTTTTTGTGGTTTTCCAGCGGGTCGGTTTTGCCTATTGAGCGGATATAGCTGCCGAGTATAGAGAGTATATAGTCGGGTGTCTCGGACCAGCGGGCGTTGAACAGTTCGATTTCGGCGCGGCAGTGATGGCCGTGCCGGTCCATGAATTCGTTCCATTTAGTGAGTAATTCACTGCCGGATTTTGTCCGGTCGAGTCTGGGTTTGATAGTCTGCCAATCGTCGTTTGACAGGATTATCTCGCGAAGCTGCGGTTTTGAATCGACCGCGAGAGCCAGTCGCCAGAGGTCGAGGCCCGAATTGGCATCTTCCAATTCCCCGAGTCCGGCCAGTAGTCTTTTTGCACACTGATTTTCATCAGGCAGCCATCTGGCGCAGATGATTTCAAGTGCCGGATAAGCCGACATCACGCTGAATAAGTAGAGCGCATTGCCGAGCACGTGGCGGAAATCTGCCATTGCTCTTTTGCAGCTTTCGATAATCTGCTCGGTTGAAAGTTGTGCCGGATCGGCGCTGTGCCATTTTTCATTCATCTTTTTGGTTTGAGCCATGATGACCCGACCTTTTTTGATGGTGCAGGTGAGAGATCTGAGCAGCAGCAATGGCAATTTGAGGAAGAATCTGAACCGTTTGAAATTCAAATCCGGCAAGTCTTCCGCCGTTATCGTCTTTTCGATTTCCACGATCTCGCGAAGTCCAGGCTCGCTGCCGATATCGTCGGTAAAGTCGTACTTGTTTATGACCGGCAGTGCTCTTATGACCGCGAGCCAGATGTTGGCATTGAAATAGACCCGCCCGGCTAAAACGTCATAGTAGGGGTGATTGCCGCGGTCCATGCACAGCGCTCTTAAAACCGGATCGAACATCACTTCTCCGAAGCTCTCGATAATCGAAAGGGTGGCTGGCGTCACCACGTCGGGCAGGACTTCCTGGGCCGCTATATTCGACCATACCTGTCGATCCGACCACGACTTTTCTTTCGCGATGGTCGTAACGGGCCTGGATTGGAGGAAATAGATTTTCTTTTTAAACACTGCCCATTCGATGTCCTGAGGACAGCCGAATTCGGTATCGACCTTTTTTGCAAGTTTGGCCAATTGCTTTACTTGTTTATTGTGCAGACAACAAGTGAATACCCTGTCATTTGGAACGGTTTGCTCTCTAACTAAGCCATTCTTGCCAGGTCGAGACTCTATTTTTTTCTCTGATATTGTGTGAGAGAGCAGCTTTAGTTTTTTCTTATCGACGACAAATCTGTCAGGCATTACTTTGCCTGACACCAGGGCCTCTCCCAGGCCGAAGCAGGCTTCGATTACCATGTTGCTCCGGCTGCCGGTGAGCGGGTCTGCGGTGAATATCACGCCGGAGGTATCTGCGGTGATGAGCGACTGGACAACTACAGCCATACTGATTTTAAGATGGTCAAAGCCATTTTTTTCTCTATACTCGTAGGCGCGCAGCGTCCAAAGTGAGGCCCAACATTTCTTGACTGCTTCGATGCAGTCTTCCGGGTTGGATATGCCCAGGAAAGTGTCGTATTGGCCGGCGAAGGAATGTTCCGGTAGGTCTTCGGCAGTGCCTGATGAGCGGACGGCGACGCGGTTTGCCCCGAGCTTGCGATAGTGGTTTTCTATCTCTTGCCGGATCACCTCGGCCATAGGCTTTTCGATGATGGATTGTCGGAGAGATAAAAGGACAGCACCCTTAGCTGCCTGCCTGGTTGTTGCAAGTTCATCTATAGCCGATCTTAGATGGGCGGTGAGGTTGTTCTGCTTTAAATGCTCCCGGAAAACCGTCTCGGTGATGCAGAAGCCGGCAGGGACCGCAAGACCGATTCGGTTCAGGTGGATAAGACTCATGGCTTTTGGCCCGACTGCCGCTTTATCAATAAGCTGTGCGGTATCCAGTGGAATAAGTTTTTCTTGCGTCTCGATGATTACTCCTTAAGCATAATCCCTGGCTCTGCCACAGGTGGCCAAGCCTCCGAGCAGTCCCGACGTTTTTTGTCCTCAATTCGAATTACGGCTGACAGTGCTCTTGCAAGATTGTTGCCGGCTGGATATTATAGCTTAAAATAAAAGTCGAAGTATGCAAAAAACTGATTAAGGAGTCGTCCTATGAGACCTGAAATGAATCGACGCCAGTTTATCAAGGTTCTAAGTGCAGGGGCCGTTTCGCTGGCTCTGCCCGGTTGCGGTAATCCCGGGGGTTTGAATGTCGGAAAGGGTGTGGATAAAAAACCAAACTTTATAATAATATTTTGCGATGATATGGGCTATGGCGACCTGGGCTGTTATGGCCATCCTACGATTCGGACTCCCAATCTGGACCAGATGGCGGCGGAGGGTCAGAAATGGACGAACTTCTACGTTGGCGCTTCGGTCTGCACGCCAAGCAGGGCCGCATTGCTGACAGGAAGATTGCCGATTCGAAGCGGAATGTGCAGCGATAAGCGGCGCGTGTTGTTCCCGGATTCGGCCGCTGGTTTGCCTGAAGGCGAAGTTACCCTTGCCGAAGCTCTAAAAGGCAAGGGTTACACCACCGCCTGCGTCGGAAAATGGCACCTCGGGCATCTCCGGCAGTATCTGCCGACCAATAACGGATTCGACTCTTACTTTGGTATTCCGTACAGTAACGATATGGACAAAGTCGGTGGCGAAGGGCGTAATGCTTTGATCGAGCCCAAGGTCGAGTACTTCAATGTTCCCTTGATGCGGGATGAAGAAATCGTCGAGCGTCCGGCCGACCAGAACACCATCACAAAACGCTACACCGAAGAGGCCGTCAAGTTCATCAGAAAGAGCAAAAACAAACCCTTCTTTCTCTATCTGGCCCATAATCTGCCCCATGTCCCGTTGTTTGTATCGAGCAGTTTCAAAGACAAGAGTCTGCGTGGCTTGTACGGGGATGTAGTTGAAGAGATTGACTGGGGCGTCGGAAAGATACTCGGGATCCTGCGGCGCGAAGGTCTGGCTGAGAATACATTTGTTGTCTTTACCTCTGACAACGGTCCCTGGCTCATCTTCAATGAGCATGGCGGCTCGGCGGGCCTGCTTCGGGAAGGCAAAGGCTGTACGTTTGAAGGCGGGATGCGTGAGCCCTGCATTATGTGGTGGCCCGGGAGAATTCGGCCCGGCATCGTGAATGATATGGGCGCCACGATGGATTTGTACACGACTATCCTGACGTTAGCTGGCGCTGAGGTGCCGAGCGACCGAATTGTCGATGGTTTGGACTTAACGCCGGCAATGTTTGGGACCGGGCCGAGTCCACGCAAGGTTATGTTCTATTATCGCGGCGCAAAGCTCTACGCCGCACGAAAGGGCCCCTATAAGGCTCATTTCATTACAAAGCCGTCTTATGGCAAAGACAAGGAGACAATGCACAACCCGCCTTTGCTCTACCATCTCGGCCACGATCCTTCTGAGAAATATGATATTTCAAAAGACCATCCGGAGATTATAGAGGACATCCGGAAAGAGGTCGCGCTGCACCTGGCGAAGCTGACACCGGGCGAAGACCAGTTGGCAAAACGTATTGAAGAGAAGTGACTGAAAGGAAAGAACCGTTTATGAAACCGAAAATAGGCAGGCGGGATTTTATAAAGGCAATGAGCTGTGGAGCAGCGTCACTGGCAATGCCGGGCTGTGTTGGCGACTCTCTGCGAATTTCAAATAAGGCTTCGGCTGGTAAACCCAATATAATTTTGATAATGGCGGACGATATTGGCTATGAGTGTTTCGGCTGCTACGGCAGCGAGTCTTATAAAACGCCCGTCCTCGATGGTCTCGCCGGTACCGGAATGCGATTCGAGCACTGCTATTCGCAGCCGCTTTGCACACCATCGCGTGTGAAAATAATGACCGGCCAGTATAACTTCCGCAACTATACGAACTTTGGTGTACTTGACCCGAAACAGAAAACCTTCGGTCATCTCCTGCAGGGGTGCGGTTATGCAACCTGTGTTGTCGGAAAGTGGCAGTTGTACGGCAGTGTTAACCAGGCCGCCGATGTTCGCGGCACAGGCAGCCTGCCGGACCAGGCCGGCTTTGATGAGCATTGCCTCTGGCAAATCAGGAACAGAGGCCCCCGCTACAAGGACCCGCTGGTTGTCCAAAACGGCAAGACCCGCGACGACCTCGAAGGTAAATATGGTCCCGATGTCTTTTGCGATTACGCCCTGGACTTTATGGATCGGCACAAAGACAAATCATTTTTCGTTTACTTTCCAATGGCTCTTGTCCACAGCCCCTTTGTTCCCACGCCGGACAGCGAAGACTGGACCAAAAAGACGCATGAGGACAACACTAAATACTTCGCGGATATGGTTACGTATATGGACAAAATTGTTGGGCGAATCGTGGGCAAATTGGATGAGCTTGGTCTGCGTGAAAATACTCTCGTTCTGTTCACCGGTGATAATGGGACACACAAGAGCATTAAATCGAAAATATCGGGCCGTGTCATCCAGGGAGATAAGGGCGAGACGACTGACGCAGGCACGCGAGTCCCCCTTATCGCGAACCAGCCGGGTGTCGTTCCTGCCGGTGCGGTGTGTGGAGACCTCGTGGATTTCAGCGATTTTGTTCCGACTTTTGCTGATGTTGCCGGCGTGCGGGTTCCTGAGGAAATGATAATAGACGGCCGGAGCTTTCTGCCTCAGCTTCGCGGCGAAAAGGGCAATCCGAGAGAATGGATTTTCTGTCACTACGATCCGAAGTGGCTTGGCAGGAAAGAGGCAACTCGCTTTGTACGCGACAAGAAATGGAAACTATATGCCGACGGCAATCTTTATAATGTGTCGGCCGATACACTTGAGCAGAACCCGAATCCGGCTGGCCCGGAAGCCGCCGAAGCCAGAATACGCCTGCAAGCGATTTTGCGTTCGATTGTGTCAAACCATTAGAGGCTGGTGTCGGTATGATGAACTGGTTATTGTTACACAGTAATTAAAAAGGAGAAATTGGCTATGCAAAGAAATGATTACACACGTCGTGACTTTTTGAGACTCACAGGTGGCGCATTTGCCCTTGGAGGCTTAGCTCTGGGCTCTTCACGAACCCTGTCGGCACAATTGTCCGACTGGCGGTTCAGGCCCGACCAGAAATCCGTTGATGCCTCTATTGCGGACTTCGGTAAATCCGGGAAACGCAGCCCCAACGTGATTATTCTGATGGCGGATCAGCTTCCTGTTTTTATGTGCGGCTGCTACGGACATCGCAGCGTTAAAACCCCCACGATCGATGCACTGGCTCGCAGCGGCGCTGTGTTCGATGCGGCCTACTGTCCCAGTCCCATTTGTGCGCCTTCCAGGGCATCCATTGTCACAAGCCTGCACGTGCATGAACATGAAGTATGGGACAACGCCGCTCCTCTGCGGTGCGACCTGCCGACCTTTGCCCACAGCTTCAGTGCCGCTGGCTACCGGACGATTGCGTGCGGTAAAATGCATTTCGTCGGACCGGACCAACTGCACGGCTTCGACGAACGGTGGACCCGGGATATCTATCCGGCAACCTTTGACTGGACAAGGAGTAACCGCGAACAAGTGGCGGTCAACGAAGGACAGAACATCAAGCGGGTCTATGGGGCCGGCATGGGATATACCCCGGATATGGATTACGATAAGGAGGTGCTTTTCCAAACCGAACAAGGGCTCAAACGCATATCGCGCAAGAGCAGAAATGACCCGTTCCTGCTTTTGGTTTCATTCACTGGACCCCATCACCCGTATCGGGCGCCGAAGACATACTGGGACCTCTACAATGATGAAGATATCGATCTGCCCGAGATTCCGGATGACTACCTCAAGCGTGAGCACGAACACGTGAAATGGATTCGTCGGCACGGCAAGTTCGATCAGCTTGTTCCGGACAAGGTCTGTCGTGCCGCCCGTCACGCCAACATGGCCCGCACGACGATGGTAGATGACTATCTGGCGCGGATAGTTGCCCTGCTGGGCGAGTTGAATATGGCCGCCAATACCATCGTTGTATTCACAACCGATCACGGGGATATGCTGGGCGAGCACGGTCTGTGGTTTAAGAACACATCCTATGAATGGTCCAGCCGGGTGCCGTTTATCATAACCGGACCGGGCATCCCGGCACAGCGGATCTCCGAGCCGGTAACGCTGCTCGATCTGGGGCCCACGCTGTGTCGCCTGGCAGGTATCGAACCTGTCTACGAGCGCATCGACGGCCGGGACATTTCCGATCTCGTACTGGGCAAGCGCAGCAGCGAGGCAGGCGAGGCGATTATGGAAAACTATGGAGAGGGCGTTTGGCGCGGCTGGCGGATGATTCGAAGGGGTCAGTACAAAATGGTCTATGTCCCCGGGTACGAGCCTGAATTGTTCGATCTTTCCAAAGACCCGAACGAGTGGAACAACGTCGTCAACGACCCTGCCTACAGAAAGATCAGAGAAGAGCTTGAGGTGCGTGTCTTAAAGGATTGGAAGAATCACGCCGAATTGGAAGAAAAGCGATACCAGAGTGAGGATCGCAGAATTGCCATCCGTAAGGTGGGGCAGGAGCTGGACTGGCAGAATAAGTCCTGACCAGTGGCGCATCCATCTCGGGATTGGTGAGGGACGAACGAGGGAAAAATTCGTATGAGAAATTGGCAGGATTGTTTCGCTTTTTTCTGGAGTCTGTGATGCATCGTTTACTGACTTTACTGTTGGCTGGGATACTCGTACCTCACGGCCTGTGTCGTGCCCGGCAATTTACGGCTGAACAGCGGGAATCGCTGTGTGCGGAAATTCGCGATAACTTCTTTGTACCGGATCCGCTGCCGCCATTGAATCCTGTAACGCACCGTCGCTTCGAACCGGCGCCGGGCGTGGTGGCCGAGGCGACCACTTACGCAACACAGTTTGGCACGCGTGTTCCGGCGGTCTTGTATCTGCCCAAGTCAAAACCAAAGACTGTTGAAGGCCGTGTTCCCGGTTTCATTGTCGTCAATGGGCATGGAGGTGACAAATATAGCTGGTATTCGTACTATAGTGGCATTCTCTATGCACAAGCCGGGGCGGCGGTGCTGACGTACGATCAGGCTGGAGAAGGAGAGAGAAATGCCAGCCGCAAATCCGGCACAAGAACTCACGATCGACTAAAAGGAGATGATGTGTTGGCTCGTCGTTTGGCGGGATTGATGATAACGGATGTCATGCAGGCGGTTTCATATCTTGCCTCTCGTCCGGAGGTCGACGCCAAGCGGATTGGTGCGGCGGGATACTCCATGGGCTCTTTTGTGCTCGCATTGACCGGCGCGGTGGAGCCGCGTTTACGGGCTTGTGTTTTGGTAGGTGGGGGAAATCTGGACGGCGTGGACGGCTATTGGGATAACTCCAAGCCGATGTGCCAGGGATTGCCCTACCGTTCGTTGCGTTTTCTCCCAGACCGGGGTGCCGTTATCTACGCTCTGCACGCTTCTCGCGGCCCGACACTTATCCACAACGGTTTGGAGGATTCGGTCGTGGCCATAGACAGACACAGGGAGGCCTTTTTTGCCGACTTGCGGCAGCGAACCATAGAGCTGCATGGTGGAGACGACGGTGTTTTCGACACGGGTTTTGTGGCCGGTGCAAGCCACCGTCCCTATTTCCTAACAAGGCCGGTGGCACTGTGGCTGGAGAAACATCTTGACTTGCCAAACTGGTCCGAGGAATCTGTGGCAGCCATGCCGACAACGCATATTTCAGAGTGGGCGCAAGAGCGCAATATACAGATGGACAAACTCTACGCAACTGAAGAACGCGAGGGTGGAACTCCCGCGCTCGGGGACAACATACCCGGCTTTCAACGGGAAGAACTGAGTGTGTTTACACCGGAGCAATGGCGTTCCCACGGGCAGAGCCTCATCTTCGAAACATGGGTGGATGCAGCCCGATTGGCCGTCCAACAACAGCAAGGTACAGGCAATAAGACCTCGCCGGAGAAAAATCGTGCGAGTTGGCGAAAGCAGTAGCATGACCCGTAGGTTACAGAAATAAATGTGGCAAGTTCGCACAAGTCCTCTGACGGCAAAGAGGACGGAGCTCTTCCCGGGCACAAGGAGCCCGGCATGAAAGGAGCGAACGATGAAGTTAGTTCAAATAATTCTCACGATCCTGATGTTGACTTCAACCGTGTCTGCCATCCAGACCGAGCAAGAGGTCGAAAATCACAGGCTTTCCCAAATCAAGACCAAGCGAGCTCGCGGCGAGCAGATAACCCCGGAAGAGCGGCAATTCATCCAACGCGTCATGGCGCGGCGGAATCAGGCCGGCGCGGCGACGCGTTTCCGAGACTACGCAAAGATGCACCCGCCGCGAGACTCCGTTGGCCTGGTCCCGCTGACCGATCTGGGTAAAGGCACCCACAAAGGAGAAACTGGTGGACTTTATCCGGGTGGGCAAAACGTCCCGCCGCAGGGCCACCTCCAGGCGGGTTTGGCGATCGCGAGCCAGATCGTCCCTCTGGACCAGGGCGGATCGAAGGCCGAAGAAGGAAAGATTGTGCTGCTGTCGATCGGGGTATCAAACACCACAATGGAATTCCAAACCTTCCAGCAGATCGCGGCACAAGAGGCGCAGTTGAACCCCCAACTGGTGCTCGTCGATGGCGCCCAGGGTGGACAGGCTGCGGATCAGGCCGCCGACCCTCAGACGCATTACTGGAGCGTGGTCGACCAGCGGCTTCAGACGGCGGGCGTCACTCCCAACCAAGTCCAGGCCCTCTGGATCAAGGAGACCTATCCCGGCCCTTCGCAACCTTTCCCGGCCGAGGCCAAAAAGCTCCAGGGATACCTCGTTGATATACTTCACACTGCAAAAGGCCGGTTTCCCAACCTGAAGATTGCGTATCTGTCCAGCCGGATTTATGCGGGCTATTCCGTGGTCGGCGGGAATCCCGAACCATGGTCCTACGAGTTCGGTTTCTCCGTCAAGTGGCTGATAGCAGACCAGATCGCCGGCAAGCCGGAGTTGAATTACGACCCGGCGAAGGGGCAGGTCCGCGCACCCTGGCTGGCCTGGGGACCCTATCTCTGGGCCGATGGTGTCAAAGGACGCAAGGACGGTCTCAAATGGCTCCGCGAGGACCTGGCCCCCGATGGCATGCACCCATCGGCAGCCGGCAGGCAGAAGGTCACCGGCCTGCTGCTGGATTTCCTCAAGACAGATCCGACCTCGAAGCCGTGGTTCCTCAATAACTCCGGAGAGCGGTTACCCGACGATTCGACAGGACAGGTGATGGAGTTTGAGGGCGCCGGCGGCACGATTATCGCGGCATACCTGCGCAAGCCGGCCGGCGCGGGCCCATTTCCTGTGGTAGTTATACTACACGGCGGCGGCAACTCCCGGGGTACCACGTACGGGCTGGGCCGGTCCACCCGTTCGCCCACGGCCGATTTCATCGCCGCCGAATGGGCGGTATTTTCCATCGATTTCCGGCCCAATACGCGGGCGATGCTGGATCCGGTGGAATGGGACGACACTATCGCCGCGATCCGCAAGGTCTGCGGCATGACGTCTATCGATCCCCAGCGGGTTGCGCTTCTGGGCGGCAGCCACGGCGCCAACGTGTTGGCCCGTGTGGCGGCGCGGACCGATGTTAGAGCGGCCGTGCTTTGCGCACCGGCAGCCATCGACCTGGCGGAGGTGGCCAAGGTCATCGAGCAGGGAGACTCCGTCAGCCCCGCCTTGCGGCGGATGATTGCTGCCCTGGAGCAGCAGCACGGGGTGCCGATCGCCAAAATCGCGGGTAATGCCGACAAGTACGGGTACTCGACGGCGTTGACCGAAGCGGCGAAGGTCCGTTTCCCGCTGCTGATCATTAATGGACGCAACGACAATAGCTCGCCCATCCCGGTTATCGAGGCATACATGGAAAGACTCCGCGCGGCTGGCAAGGAGGTGGAAGCCTACCTGCCGGAGAACGGCCCTCACGGTTTCTACTTCGGCCGTCCGGCGATCCCCGAAACGCAGGAAGCTGCACGGCGTGCAGTGACGTTTATTCGGAAACATTTTGGGCCCCAACTCCACACCGCTCGTCAAGACGCAACAGCGACCTCGGCCGGACAGTCAGACCGAGAGGCTGAGAGCCGCAGGTTCGCAGAAATCAAGGCCAAGCACGACCGCGGTGAGCAGATTACCCTGGAAGAGCAGCGATTCGCACAGAGTGTCATGGCGCGGCGGGACAAAGAAAATCCGGCGACGCGTTTTCGGGATTACGCCAAGGCGCACCCGGCGCGAGACTCTGTGGGCTTGGTTCCCTTGATTGATCTGAAGACAGGAACCTACAAGACAGAAGTGGGCGGACTTTACCCGGGCGGGGAAAACGTCCCACCGCAGGGCCACCTCCAGGCTGGTCTGGCGATAGCGAGCCAGATCGTTCCTATGGACCGTGACGGTCGCAAGGACGAATCGGGAAAGATCGTGCTCTTGTCTGTCGGAATGTCGAACACCACGATGGAATTCCAGGCTTTTCAGCGACTTGCAGCCGCCGAAGAGGGGTTAAACCCGCGTTTGCTGATTGTCGACGGCGCCCAAGGCGGCAAGACAGCAAACGTGACAGCCAAGCCCGAGGCCGACTTCTGGAAAGTGGTGGACAAGCGTCTCAATGCGGCAGGCGTTACACCGAAGCAGGTGCAGGTGGTTTGGATCAAGCAGGCAAATGGGGGGCCGTCGCAGCCGTTCCCGACAGAAGCCAGGAAACTCGAAGCGGATATCACCGCGACCCTGCACAACCTGAGTGATCGCTTTGCCAATCTGAAGATCGCGTATCTGTCCAGCCGCATCTACGCCGGTTATGCCGTCACTCCGCTGAACCCCGAACCGCACGCGTATGAAGGCGCTTTCGCCGTCAAGTGGGTAATCTCGCGGCAGATCGACGGGCAGCCCGAGTTGAACTTTGATCCGGCGAAAGGAAAGGTCCGGTCTGCCTGGTTGGCCTGGGGACCGTATCTCTGGGCCGACGGCGTAAAGGGGCGCAAAGACGGTCTGACATATATTCGTAGCGATCTGGGATCTGACGGGACCCATCCGTCGACGTCGGGACGGGAAAAGGTGGCAAAACAGTTGCTGTCATTCCTGAAGAGTGATCCAACCTCGCGACCGTGGTTTCTTGCGGGCCGGTAGAATATGATGAATCCTGGAAAATGGAAAGTCGCTGCCGGATAAATGATGGGGACAAATATTTCGAGAGGCTGCTGAAGCGAGGAAACGGCTTTGGGTCGTTCTGGATTGGATGATATGCTGTTGTTTAGCAAAAAAAGGTTTAAGAACAAATTATTGTGCCTTATGTGAAGGAAGGAAATAGTTATGAGTTCGTACAATTACACACGTCGTGATTTTATCAAAGCTTTGGGTTTGGGAGCTGCGGCATGGGCTGTCCCGGGATGCACAAGTACGTCTCGATTGCTTGCCGGGAAACACCAGCGACCGAATGTCATTCTGATTATGGCCGATGACATGGGATTTTCGGATATCGGATGTTTTGGAGGTGAAATACGCACGCCCAACCTCAATGGACTTGCCACCGGCGGGCTGCGCTTTACGCAGTTCTATAATACGGCCCGCTGCTGCCCTACAAGGGCCTCGCTGATGACCGGGCTCTACCAGCACCAGGCGGGTGTCGGTCACATGATGGACGACAAGGGATTTGAAAGTTATCGCGGCGATCTCAACAACCGCTGTGTCACCATTGCCGAAGTGCTCAAGCTGGCCGGCTACAGCACCTATATGTCCGGCAAGTGGCACGTTACCAGACACCGGGGGCCGGAAGGTCCGAAGCACAACTGGCCCTGCCAGCGCGGGTACGACCGCTTCTTCGGAACCATTCACGGCGCGGGCAGTTTCTACGACCCGTGTTCGCTGACGCGCGACAATACGCAAATTCCGCCGGGCAGCGATGATTTCTACTATACCAACGCCATCAGCGACAACGCCGTGACATTCATACGAGAGCATAAGACGGATAATCCGTTTTTCATGTATGTGGCCTTTACCGCGCCGCACTGGCCGATGCATGCGCTGCCGCAGGATGTTGCCCGGTACAAAGGCCGGTACGCCGACGGCTGGGATGCGCTGCGCGCCGAACGGCACAAGCGGATGATCGAGATGGGTATAGTCGATGAAAAGTGGGAGCTGACGACTCGCGATGCCGAAGTCCCGCCGTGGGAGCAGGCCGAGGACAAGCAGTGGTTCCAGCGCCGCATGGAGGTTTACGCCGCGATGGTCGATTGTCTCGATCAGGGTGTCGGGCGAATCGTCAAGAAGCTCAAAGAGAGCGGGTATTTCGAGAATACGTTGATTTTCTTTTTAGCCGACAACGGCGGCTGTGCCGAGGAGTACGGCAGCCGCAATGCAATTAAGCCGGACCCGGCAAAAGATATCTCGTTAAAGCCGATGGATAAAAACGAGCTTCAGCCTGATATGCAGCCGAAGGTCACGCGCGACGGCAGGCCTGTACGAATCGGCAAAGGTGTTATGCCCGGCCCGGCCGATACGTACATCGCCTACGGCCGGCCCTGGGCCAACGCCAGCAATACACCATTCCGCCTCTACAAACACTGGGTCCACGAGGGCGGCATCAGCACACCGCTGATAGCACACTGGCCGGCACGCATAAAAACAAGTGGCGAGCTGCGACGCCAGCCCGGACACCTTATTGATATTATGGCAACTTGTGTGGATGTTGCGAACGCGGAATATCCATCGGAATACAAGGGCAACAAGATTACGCCGATGGAAGGCAAAAGCCTGATGCCGGCCTTTGATAATAAACCAATTGAGCGAGAAGCTATCTATTGGGAACATGAGGGCAACCGCGCCATCCGGCAAGGTAAGTGGAAGCTGGTCTCGAAGCATCCCGGTGGATGGGAGTTGTATGACCTTGAGGCCGACCGCACCGAGCTAAATAATCTTGCCGGGAAGTATCCGCAAAAAGCGGCGGAATTAAAGGCTATGTATGACAGTTGGGCCAAAAGATGCGGCGTCCAGCCTTGGCCTGTAAAAAAACCTGGATAAAATAAACGAGGAACAGGAGATTTTTCAATGAGCGACAATATAAACAGACGGGAGTTTCTAAAGAGTATAGGTTTGACGGCGGTGGCGCTGGCAATACCGGGATGCGGGGGCCAGTTACAGCAGACGTCGGGAGGGAAATCTACGGACAAACCTAATGTTGTTATTCTATTCTGCGATGATGTCGGCTACGCCGACGTTGGTGTTTTCGGGGCCAAAGGATATAAAACGCCGAATATCGACAGGATGGCGGCTGAGGGTGTGAAGTTCACGGATTTCTACGCAGCCGCGCCGTCCTGCACGCCATCTCGTGCGGCTCTAATGACCGGCTGCTATCCTCAGCGGGTGAGCCTGCCAAATGTAATTGGCCCGAGTGCGAAAATCGGTATCAGCGACCAGGAGCAAACCATTGCTGAAACTCTCAAGCCGCTCGGTTACGCTACCGCCTGCTATGGCAAGTGGCACCTGGGGGATAATCCGAAATTCCTGCCAACCCGTCACGGTTTCGATGATTACTTCGGCCTGCCTTACTCAAACGATATGTGGCCAAAACATCCTACGAGCACGAATTATCCCGACCTGCCTCTTATAGAAGGTGAAAGGATCCTCGAATACAATCCCGACCAGACACAACTGACCACGTGGTACACCGAGCGGGCCGTCAGGTTCATTGAGAAGAACAAGAACCAGCCGTTCTTTCTTTATCTGCCTCATTCGATGGCGCACGTGCCGTTGTTTGTCTCCGATAAATTCAAGGGCAAGTCCGAGCGAGGTCTCTACGGTGACGTCATGATGGAAATCGACTGGTCGGTGGGACAGATTCTTTCGACACTGAAGCGATTAGGTATCGACAAAAAGACGTTGGTGATATTCAGCTCTGATAACGGTCCTTGGTTGAGCTATGGTGAGCACGCCGGCTTGGCCGAACCATTGCGCGAGGGTAAGGGCACGACGTTCGACGGCGGCCAGCGCGAGTCGACTATTATGCGCTGGCCGGGCAAAATACCCGCCGGTACTGTCTGCCATGAGCCTGCTTCCACGATGGATATTTTACCTACACTGGCGGGACTGGCAGGGGCAAAACTTCCCGCTCACCACATTGACGGCAAAGACATCTGGGCCTTGATGTCGGGTGTGCCAGGTGCCCGGTCACCACATGAGGCGTTTTTCTATTACAAAGGTTTTGCGCTTGAAGCCGTCCGTAGCGGAAAGTGGAAGCTGCACCTGCCTCACAGCTATCGCACACTTGCCGGCCGAAAAGGCGGCACAGGTGGCCAACCCGTCAAATATGAACAGGCAACTATCTCCCTGGCGCTTTTTGACCTGGAAAAAGATATTGGCGAGCAGCGAGATGTCTCCGCCCAATACCCGGAAGTGGTCGAGCGGCTTTTGAACTTGGCTGAGAAAATGCGAGAAGACCTGGGTGATTCGACCAAGGAAATGACAGGCAAAAACAGAAGGCCGCCCGGCAGGCTTGGTGACTAACTTGTTTTAGACCGGCCCTAAATCGTAAAAGCCATATTCTTGAAAATGGCCTTGAAAGCATGTGTGCACTTGCATCTGCGCCTGGGCTGCTTTAGGGGCGGCACCAAGCAGGGGATTCAACAATTGATCAGACGTGCCCCGGGGGGAGTCTGCAAAATTGTGAAGGAAATGAGTGGAGTTTGACGAAATTTATTAAATAGGAAAACTAATTCCAACTACAATCGTATATAATTATAGGCGGGTTCGAAGTTAATTATAATTTACGTCGTTATCATATTTTTTTTGATGTCTCATATCTTAGACCTGCCTGATGAAGAATAAACGTCGCTTTGGAAACAGGATTAGTCTTGAGGACTGAGTGCCCTTTGTGCGCGCAGCTTCTCGGCAAAACAGGTTTTGCAAATTTGCTTTAACCGACCGTTTTTGAGCGAAAAAAAGAATAATGGAGATTCGCGGGAAAAACGGCGTTTAGTACTGTGCCTTGGTATTTGGCAGGGTCTGTCATAATGCGATACTGGTAGTTATTTGCACTTATTCTTATCGAAGAGATTATTGAAATGTGCTCAGAAATGGTCGGACAGGCGAATCTCCGAAAAAGTGAAGGAGAAGAAAAATGGAACGGAAAGGTTTTACATTAGTTGAGCTGCTGGTCGTGATAGCGATCATAGCTCTGTTGATGGGCATTTTGATGCCCGCGCTGGCCAGGGTAAGGCAAATTGCCTACCGAATGGTCTGCGGAACGAATCTGTCCGGTATTGGCAAGGCAATGGTTATCTACGCCAACGACTATGACGACGAGTTGCCGCGTGCAGGTGGTCGAAACAGCGTTTGGGCCCTGAGCATAAATAACTGGCTGGCCGGTAATCGATTTACTGCTTACGGCTTAAATACGGACAGCAGCGGCGGCAGGGCAAACATTACATCCAGCTTCTATCTTTTGGTCAAATACGCTGATGTCACGCCCAAATCGTTTCTTTGCAAAGGCGATTCCGGGACAACGGAATTCAAACCAGCCAATGGCGGGGCGGGCAATAGAGAGCTTGTAGATCTCTGGGATTTCGGCAACGAGCCGGACATGCATTGTAGTTATTCCTACCACATGCCCTATGGCCTGTATGCTCTGACCACATCGAGCGAACCTGGATTGGCGGTGGCGGCTGACAGAAACCCATGGATGGATTCTCCCGCCGCCAAGGCCCGAGACATAGGTCTCTTCAATCCTGACGGCGGCACAGAAGCGATAAAAGCCGGCAATGCCATTGCCCACCAGACAGATGCACAAAACGTGTTGTTTTTGGATATTCATGTGGGCCAGGAAAAACGCTCCTTTTGCGGGATCAACGATGATAACATTTACACCTTCTGGGACGGTGGTGATATACGAAAAGGAGGTTTACCCGTAGTTGGGTCCACTGAACCAAAGAGCAGACAGGATTCGTTCCTTGTTCACGGCGGCGAAGGAAGCGACGGAGGCAATGGCAAGAAGGGGCGATGTTTTCCTGCCGATACTCTCGTGTGGGTCGATGGAGCGCTGGTGCAGATCTCAAAGGTTGTCCCCGGTCAGACGGTCAATAAACCTGTAACCACTAATTTTTCGGCGTGTTTGCGAAAAGCGGTTTGTTCGAGCGTAATTGAACGCGTTGAGCTGCATGATGAGTCTGAGGGGCCGTGGCTATGCTATGATATCATGCTCGAAAGTGGAAATAGCATTAGCGTTGCGGATTCGCATTTCTTTCTGCTTGATTCCGGGCGTTGGGCTTTAGTGCAAGAACTGGCAAGCGGCTCAAGGCTGGTATCCCTGGAAGGCCCGATTGCTGTCAGGTGCGTTGTGAAAAGAGCAGTGCCTTGTGTCGGTAAGGTGTACAATCTGAAGGTTAAAAATGGACAGCAGTATTTGGTCGGTGAAGATGGGGTAGTTGTGCGTGATTGGTAGTAAGCCGCGTTGATAGACTCCCCATTGTTCGGTAGCCGGATCGCATAGAGACAATCCCTGCTTTAGTTGTTAAAAGGCGGCCTTGTGCTTTTGAGCATAAGGCCGCCTGTTTCATTGATTTTTGATTATAGGAGTAACCGTTGGAAATAATACGTTATCAGGATTTGTCTTCAGCTTGTATTTATGTTAATCTATATATTTTGAATTTTTAAGGAGTGTAAAAGTGGGACAAACGCTTGTTTATAAGATACTTAGCAGGCACCTTGTTGAGGGCAGGCTTACTGCCGGCGAGCAGATTGGGATTCGGATCGACCAGACGCTTACGCAGGATGCTACCGGGACGACGGCGTTTTTACTGTATGAATCGATGGGACTGGCCAAAGTTAAAACCGATTTGTCGGTTAGCTATGTTGACCACAACATGGCCGGCTTTGGCCCGGAGAACCACAACGACCATTTGTATCTGCAAACGGTAGCCGCCAAATCCGGTGTCTATCATTCGCGGGCCGGCAACGGCATCTGTCATCAGGTCCATTTGGAGCGGTTCGGCAAGCCCGGGGCAACGCTGTTGGGCAGTGATTCACATACGCCCACCGGCGGGGGAATCGGCATGTTGGCCATCGGGGCTGGCGGGCTGGACGTGGCGGTGGCAATGGCTGGCGGGCCGTTCTACCTGAGATGTCCGAAGGTCCTGGGCGTGAAGCTAACCGGTGAATTGAACGACTGGGTTGCTGCCAAAGACGTTATTCTCAAGCTGCTGAGCATACTTTCGACAAAAGGTAATGTCGGCTGGGTGGTCGAGTATATCGGCCAGGGTGCCCGGCGACTAACTGTGCCGCAGCGGGCGACGATAACAAATATGGGGGCGGAATTAGGCGTTACAACGAGTGTCTTTGCCAGCGATGAACAAACCGAAAGATTCCTGGCCGCCCAAAAGCGGGAAAAGGACTACCAGTCCCTGGCGGCCGATTCGGATGCTGAGTATGACCGCGTCATCGAGATAAATCTATCTGAGCTTGAGCCGATGGCGTCTTGTCCATCTTCGCCGGATAATGTCAAATCCATCCGTGAGATAGCCGGTCTCGAAACGGGCCAGGTGGTTGTCGGCAGTTGCACGAATTCGAGCTTCGCAGATTTGATGATGGTCGCGACCGTCCTTAAAGGCCGGCGGATCAATGAGATGGTCGAATTTGCAATCGCTCCGGGCAGCAGGGAAGTTTTGAATATGTTGGCGGAAAACGGCGCGTTGGCGGATATGATTTCGGCGGGCGCGAGGATTTTAGAGTCGGGCTGCGGGCCGTGTATCGGGCAGGGCTTTTCGCCGGCCGATGATGTAGTGAGTCTGCGGACGTTTAACAGGAACTTTGCAGGGCGCAGCGGGACAAAGGGCGATCTGGTCTATCTGGTCAGTCCGGAGACGGCGGTTGCCTCGGCCTTGGCCGGCCGGTTGACCGACCCGCGTGATTTACCGGAGCTGTACAGTTTGAAAAACCCGAGAATAAAGCTTCCGGCTGAATTTGTCATCAACGATAATATGATAGAGAAACCTTTGGGCGAAGAGAAAGCGGCTAAAATAGAGGTTCTGCGCGGGCCGACGATTGTTGTGCCGGAGACGCCAGGGCCGTTGCAGCAGAAATTTTCGGGTAAGGTGCTGCTCAAGTGCGGCGATAAAATCACCACCGACCACATTATGCCCGCGGGCACCTTCCTGAAACTGCGGTCCAACGTGCCTGAGTATGCGAAGGTCGTCTTCAACTGCTTCAATGAACAAGGCAAGCCGACATTTGCCGAACGGGCGCTCGAATTGAAGAACAAAGGAACAGCCGGTATCATCGTGGCGGGCGAAAGCTATGGCCAGGGCTCATCGCGAGAACACGCGGCACTTTGTCCGATGTATCTTGGCGTACGGGCGGTGATTGCTAAAAGCATCGAGCGAATCCATAAGGCGAATTTGATTAACTTCTGCATTGTGCCGATTGAATTTGCCGAGCCGGGTGACTACGACAAAGTCGAGCAGGATGATGAGCTTATGATTGATGATTTGCTTGAAGCGATAAAGGGCAGCGACGAAGTTAAGATTGTCAAAGCGAACGGCTCATTTGAATTTATCGGAAGGCTGGAGCTTTCCGATAGAGACAGAGAGATTCTGCTTTCGGCAGGTCTTCTGATTTACACTCGCAGCAAAGTTAATGAGTGACATAGGCACATAGGCACATAGGAACAAAGTGACAAAAAAGCTTAAAAATGGCACAAATAAAAACGTATAGAGACTTGGTTGTGTGGCAGAAGTCTATGACCCTGGTTACTGAAATCTATAAGATAACGAAGATATTCCCCAAAGATGAAATTTACGGTTTAGTCACTCAGATGAGACGCTGTTCGATATCAATACCGAGCAATATTGCAGAAGGTTATGGAAGAAACTCGACCAGTGATTATGTCCGCTTTTTGCGTATCTCGGTTGGTTCGTTAAATGAACTGCAAACTCAATTAGAGATTTCGCTTAATTTGAATTACTTTGGTGAGAAAGATTTCAGAGAATTCTATGAGTCAAGCAGAGAAGTGGAGCGGATGATTAGTAGCTTGATAAGAAAAATAAGCACCAGAGTCACTGATTAACTTTGTGCCTCTGTGCCTTTGTCACTTTGTGCCTAAAAGATAAGCAGCCAAATAATGTCGAAAAATATAATAACTATTTTCGGGACCGGCAGAGCCCGGGTAGATGAAACAGCTTATAAGCTGGCTTTGGAGACGGGTGCTCTATTGGCCCGGGCCGGTTTTACCATCGCCAACGGTGGCTATGGTGGGACAATGCTGGCGGCGGCGAAAGGGGCCGCCGAGGCCGGCGGTGAAATCATCGGCGTTACGTGCTCGGCGTTCAAGTCCAGCAGGGCGAACGAATATGTTACTCGCGAAGTTGTGACCGATTCGCTTGATGAACGGCTCGATACGCTCATAAAATTAGGCCGGGCCTATATCGTGCTGCCCGGTGGAACGGGAACCCTCCTTGAATTGGCGAAGGTCTGGGAATTAAAAAACAAGGGCTTCCTCGAAGGGGATAAACCGATTATACTTGTAGGCGGGTTCTGGAAGCCCTTGATCGAGCTTCTTGCCGCCGATGACCCTGATAGCAGACGGCATATAAAGCTGGCAGTTGAGCCGAAGCAGGCCGTTGGATTGATTACTGATTAGTAAAGACATGAATCTACTGATATGGGTAAAAGACAGGCAATCTTAGTTTTCATTTTTTTTATAAGCGCTGCTGTTCCTGCTGCCGAGACAGCTCGCCAGGCCCTGTTACAGGACGGCTTTGTCCTGAGGGGTGTTGACGGCATGTTGATCGGCCCTGACAGTAACGATGCGTGGTTCTTTGAATTTAGTTCGGATGTGAACGATTTCAAAGTTGTTGTCAAAGCCGGGACAAGGTTGGAATTGCTGCCGTCGTCGGGTTTGGAAAGGATGACTGCTGATATGAAGATACGTCCTGCTGCGACTTACCGGCTCTGGAACGGCAGAGTTACAAAGTACAGGGGCAGGAACTTTATATTCCCGGATTATTTTCTACCGCTGAGTAAAGCAGGCAAGCCGCAGCCTGAAATATCACAGGAACCTCAGCAAAAGCAGGGAGGATCGAATGAGACACCATTTGAGCAAGAGCGACAGCCCACTGTCGATGAGCCGAATAGTATATTGGCAATCCCGCAGGATATTCTTGAAAGGCTTAAATCAAGGCGAGAAAAAATAGCGGACAGCGGACAGCGGATAGTTGAAACTGATAGAGTGCCGGCCGATAAGTTGCGACCGACAGGCGGAAAAGAAGAACTGCCGAGTCCTAAACACTATACCGAAAGCAGTGATTCAATTTTTGTTGACAGGACTGCGCTTTTAGTACAGCGGGATGATGACCGGTTTGTGTTTGTACCGGATGCCCTTGGTCGAAGTGCCCAACGGCTATCTTTATGGCTGTTGCCGTGCGAAGCGCTGGAGCTGACCGAACGCAAACAATCTGAGGTTCCCGATCCCGTACGGTTCAAAATAGCTGGAATTATGACCAAATATAAAGGCAAAAACTATTTGCTGCTGCAAAAAGCAACCCGAACTTACAGCCATGGAAACTTTGGAAGATAAAGGATAGACGAATGCCGCACGAACTCGACCAAATCTTGATTTCACATGACCAGCCAAACTTCCTTGAGAGATTAGTCAGCGTCTTTCTTTCTAAAGGAGGCATGTCGCATTTCGGTTTTGGTCCGAGGCACGTCGAAAACAGGCGTAAAGTTGAGGCGATATTAAGCGATATTGTCGAAAGCAAGGATGAGGCGATTGTAAAGTATACGGAGAAATTTGATGGTGTTAAATTAACGCCCGGCCAATTCAGGGTAAACCAGGACGATTTAGAAAAAGCACACGAACAGATTGAACCGGAACTCTTGGGTTCAATTCGAAAATCGATCGAAAACGTAAAAAAGTATCAAAAAGAAATCTTCATAGGAAATGATAAACAATGTTCCGGCGGTACTGGAATAAAGTACACACCGATAAAGAGAGTGGGTGTATGTGTGCCGGGTGCATCGGCACCACTGCCTTCAACGGTAATAATGACCGCAGTTCCTGCGATGGTAGCTGGGGTGGAAGAAATCGTGGTCGTTTCACCGCCGAGATATAAGGGAGATATTCATCCGGTGACGCTGGCAGTTTGCTATGAGCTGTCTATAGATAAAGATTATCGAAATTGCCGGTTTGAAGTCTACCGAATCGGCGGGGCACAGGCTGTGGCTGCCTTAAGCTTTGAAACTGAGACAATTAGACGTGTTGACAAAATCGTTGGCCCGGGTAACCAATGGGTTCAGACAGCTAAGCAGTTGGTTTTTGGTGATGTTGCAATTGACTCGATAGCCGGGCCAAGTGAAGTTTTGATTATTGCAGACGATAGCGCGAATCCTGAATGGGTGGCCGCTGACATGCTGAGTCAGGCCGAGCATGCTCCCGGTAGTGCGTATTTATTTACCGTTTCACAAAAAATCGCAGAGGAAGTCCTCAAAGAACTCAAGAAACAGGTTGGACAATTGGAACGCAGGGACGAAACGATTACGTGTCTTAAAGAATCAAGTGGTGTTGTTGTTTTTGAAAATATGTATGATTTGGTTCGGCGAGCTAATGAGTTTGCAGCAGAACATTTGCAGATACAGTGTGGTGACCAGAGCAGGAAAATTGTGGACCAAATTGAAAATGCCGGAGCTATTTTTATAGGTGATTACTCGCCGGTGGCTGTGGGCGACTATTGGGCCGGGCCAAGTCATACACTGCCCACAGGGATAAGTGCCCAGTTTTTTAGCGCTTTAAGTGTCAACGATTTTGTCAAGTCAACGAGCATTATAGAATACGACAAGAAGAGGCTGGCCGCAAGTGCTGAGGATATTATCCGATTGGCGGAAGTTGAAGGGCTGCACGCCCATGCAAAGAGTATAAGAATACGGCAGCAGGATTAAGCTTGTTGCCAAAGGTTACACTTCCCAGTTAAGTTCCTGCTTGTAGCGATGACAGAACCACCCCAACAGATGGGCCACAATCATCAATAGATAAACACCCACACACCATGTAGTGAAGAATGCCAGAGGCGATGCCCACGGGTTGGGCGTTTTTTCGACGATGACAAAACCCATTATGATGAACGTTAAAATCATCACGGAGTACGGCAGGAATATGCTGGCGATAGAGCCGATGAGCAAGATGGGATTAAGGCCGGAGAGAGAATCAAACAGTACAACGGCTAACAGGCCCATCGGGAAGAAGTACAGCCCACAGGCCAATAAGGCCCAGAAAACTGTATCGGTCTGCCTGGTATGCCCGTAATAAATTAGCGTTGGTGCAGCGAAAACAGCCAAACAGATAACTGTTCTAAACCACTTCCAGAGCAATTCTCCGAGGCCCGGGGTATTGGCAAAAGTCTCGGGCGCACGCACGCTGCCGGCAGCGCTGTCACGAATGCATTCACAAAGGTACCAGTACAGGTACATATAAAGGACGAACCGCACAAATATACCGATTGCCCACATGAGCCCGAAAAAGGCGAGAAATGGTAAAAACTGGAGGGAGATTTTGCCGAGGTATATCACGGTGAACCTGAAAAAGAAACGCGTGCCGACAATGATCCCGAGCACAGCCATCCCCGACGTGCTTATCGGGTAGAGAAAAATATCGAGGATCCAGGGCAGTTTGCGTCGGTCGGTAGATTCAGTTTCTTCATATTCCTGCTGCCGGTCAATAGCTTCTTGGGAGACGTTGGATTCGCCGGCAGGCTCATCCTTAAGCTTATATTGTTCCGGGACATCCAGAAGAGTCCAATCATGGGCCGAATCCGTTGAGCGGGCTTTCAGGTCTCCTGAATTATTCTGATTTGCAGCAGGGCCTTGGAACTGAGTTGCCGGGATGATAAACGTATTGCTGCATTTTGGGCATATGGCTTTTTTGCCTGCATTGATTTTGGGGACGCTTATCTTCCGGTCACAGTTTTCGCAGTGAAAATCAATGATGGTCGATTCGGCCGGTACCACTATAGCGCTGCCGCATTTTGGGCATTTGCCCTGCTTGCCAACATCCTTATCCCGGACACTGATTTTATTAGCACAGTGTTCGCAATAAAACCGAATCATTAAATCTTCTCCCTCTTGAGTGATTTACAGGTTTTACAGCTTTGGCGATTTTCCGGGCCGTTACCTTATGTTTATGAGCTGCGCCGCAGAGCCGTTCTATTGAATAGGACGCATCGGAGCTGATTTTCTTCAGTCGAAATTCTCTGCGGTTATATTTTTCCGGCAAGCCGTCTGTTACACTGCTGATCAGCCGCCCAGCTTTTGTTTTATTATTTCGCTCGCTCTGGAGAGGGCATCGCTGATTTTTTTCGGATTTTTACCGCCGGCCTGGGCCATTTGAGGCCGGCCTCCTCCACCACCGTCAACAATGGGTGCTATTTCCTTGACGATGTCACCGGCTTTGAGGCCCTTGGCGACCAGATCGTCGGTCACGCCGGCCAGAAGCGTTGCTCTGCCGTCATCATCGAAGCCCAGGACGATGGCGGCGGATTTTGCCTTCTTCTTGAGCATGTCGACGGCCTCTCGCGCCTGCTCGAGGGAAGCTGTTGAGAGGCGGCCGATGATTATAGAAGAGCCGTCGATTTTTTCGGAATTCTCAAGAAGCTGTTTTGCTTCGGACATAACATCCGAACCGGATGACTTAGAGGCCGTCTTTAGCTCTTTCGAGAGCTTTTTGTTATCCTTTATCAACTGGCCGACCCTGTCAACCAGCGCCTCTGAAGGAACCTTCGTTATCAATGAGAGCTCATCGACAATATCGCTTGCTTTTTCAAGGTAGGAGTTAAGTGCCGGCCCCGTCAGGGCTGTAATCCTGCGAACGCCCGCAGATATGCTTTCTTCTTTAATTATCTTAAAGCCGCCGATAGAGCCGAGTCTGTCGACGTGCGTGCCGCCGCAAAACTCCCTGCTAAAGGCCTGGTCGATTTGTTCCTTGCCCTTTGCGCCAACGGCCACTACCCGAACCTCGTGGCCGTACTTCTCGCCGAACAGAGCCATTGCGCCGAGCGTTTGGGCCTGTTCTTTGGGCATGACCAGCCATGTCACAGGCAGGTCGGCGGCGATTTTTTCTCTGACCAAATCCTCCACCTGTCTGAGCTGCTGGGCGGTCGGCGCCTTTGGATAGGTAAAGTCAAATCTCAAGTAGTCCGGGCCGACGAAACTACCCTGCTGGGCTACGGATTTGCCGAGGACTTGCTGCAGCGCCCACTGGAGCAGGTGGGTGGCGGTATGGTTTTTCCTTGTAGCGGTTCTATCTTTACTCACGATGGCCTTTACGTTTTGGCCGACGCTGAACGACCCTTCTGTAACCTTGCCGCGGTGGATTATGCAGTTAGCTATCTTTATAGTGTTCTCGATGGTGAACTGGGCCTGGTCGGATTTGATAAGGCCGCAATCGCCGATTTGCCCTCCTGCCTCGGCGTAGAAACAAGTCTTGTCGAGAATCAGGCCAACCTCGGCGTTTGTTTCGATCTGTCCCTGGTCCTTAAAACCTGCATCGTCAATCCAGCCGATCAGCCTGCTGTCGCAACTGTCGGCCTGATACTTGTGCACATCTTCAGTTGCCGGCAATTCGGTGTCGGACAAGGTTACGATCAGCGAATCGCTTTTTTGCGCCGCTCTTGCCCGCCGGCGCTGGGCCTCCATTAGCTCTGCAAATTTGGCGGTATTGACTTTCAGGCCGCGTTCCTGGGCCATGAGCTGTGTCAAATCCAGCGGAAAGCCGTATGTGTCGTAAAGCTGGAAGGCATCTTCGCCGTTAATGACTTTGTCATTGGATTTCTGCGCCCGCTTGGCGGCTCCGGCGAAAATTTCGATTCCCCTGTCGAGAGTTCTGCCGAAACTGGCCTCCTCGGATTCGATTACAGTCGAAACGTGGTCCGCCCTTTCCCCGATTTCACCGAACGCCTCGCCCAGGCAATCGACGACGATCGGTACTAGCTTGTAAATAAACGGCTCGTGCATTCCCAGCTCTCTGCCGAACCTCGAAGCCCGGCGAAGAATTCGGCGTATCACGTATCCCCGGCCTTCGTTCGAGGGCGTCGCGCCGTCGGTAATCGCGAAGACAAGAGCGCGAATATGGTCGGCGATGACCCTGAATGCGTTGTCGGTTTTGTTGCCCAGCTTCGATGTGTACCTGTGGCCGCTAATGTCACCGGTGCGCTCGATTATGGGCATGAATAAATCGGTGTCGTAGTTGCTCGCCTTGTTCTGCATCACGGCGACGATTCTTTCCAGGCCCGCGCCGGTATCTACGTATTTGGCCGAAAGCGGCACGAGCCTGCCGCCGGGCTGGCGGTTGAATTGTATGAAAACAAGGTTCCACAGCTCGATGTATCTTGCGCAGCCTCCGTTAACCCGGCACTCGTGGTTCGGTACGTTTTTCATATCGCACCTGTCCGGGCCGAGGTCGATGTGTATTTCGCTGCACGGCCCGCAGGGGCCGGTCTCGCCCATTTCCCAGAAATTATCTTTCTTGCCGCACGCCAAGACTTTCTCTGTTGGTATCGGAGTCACTTTAGGCCAGAGATTCGCTGCCTCTTCGTCTTTCGGCAGGCCCTCGACCGCATCGCCGGCAAAAACCGTCGCCCACAGGCGTCCCGGATCTATACCCCAGACTTTTGTAAGAAGCTCCCAGGCCCATTCGATGGCTTCAGCCTTGAAATAATCATCGAACGACCAGTTGCCCAACATTTCAAAGAACGTATGGTGATAGGTATCCTTGCCCACCTCCTCGAGGTCGTTATGTTTGCCGCTGACACGCAGGCATTTTTGACTGTTGGCCACGCGGGGATACTGGGCCGGTGCCAATCCGATAAATACATCCTTGAACTGATTCATTCCCGCATTGGCGAAAAGCAAAGTCTCGTCACCGATAGGAACTATGGGCGAGCTGGGGACGAATTGGTGCTCTTTGCTCTTGAAAAAGTCTATGAACTCGCTTCTAATTTGCTTTGCACTTTTCATCTCGTATCTCTTATTTCGTATCTCGACTGGTGCTTCACTGTAAAACGCTTCACGAATCACACAATGCCTTTGGCGGTGAGGACTTTATTTTTTATCTCTTCGCAAAGGTCTTTGTTTTCAATCAGGAATTTTTTAGCGTTTTCTCGTCCCTGGCCGAGCCGGATGGTGCCGTAGTTTAGCCAGGTGCCGCTTTTTTCGACAACCTGGCATCCGGCGGCCAGATCCAGTAAATCGCCCTCGTAGCTGATTCCGCTGTCGAACATAATATCGAACTCAGAGTCGCGGAAGGGTGGTGCAATTTTGTTCTTTACTACCCTGGCTCTGACCCTGGAGCCGACGGCGCCGCTGCTGTCCTTTATTGTTGTTATTCGTCTCAGGTCGATTCGTACGGAGCAGTAGAATTTCAATGCCCTTCCGCCGGGTGTGGTTTCCGGGTTGCCGAACATTACACCGATTTTCATACGGATCTGATTTATAAAGACAAGGGCGGTTTTACTCTTGTTGATAATGCTGGTGAGCTTACGCATCGCCTGGCTCATTAATCTTGCCTGCCGTCCCACATGGGTGTCTCCCATCTCGCCTTCGATTTCTGCTTTCGGTGTCAGTGCGGCAACGGAATCGATAACTATAATATCCATGGAATTGGAGCTTATCAACATCTCGGCGATGCCAAGTGCCTGCTCGCCGGTGTCGGGCTGGCTGACCAGCAGGTTGCTGACATCGACGCCCAGTCTTTTTGCCCAGGTTGTATCCAATGCGTGTTCTGCGTCGATAAACGCAGCCACGCCGCCTGCTCTCTGAGCGTTGGCAATGACGTGAAGCGCAAGAGTCGTTTTACCGGACGACTCGGGCCCGAACAGTTCGGCAACTCTGCCTCGCGGGATGCCTTTGCCTCCGAGTGCTAAATCCAATGATAATGAGCCGGTACTGATGCCATCAATCTTGGCGTATTTGTTCTCGTCCATTTGCATAATAGCACCCTGGCCGTATTGCTTTTCGATCTGAGAAATCACACGCTGCACGGCGTCTTCCTTATCGGTCGCTTTGGTGGTTGTCGCGGTTTTTTTTGTCTTTGCCATTTTTGCTTTTCTCCTGTCTCGTATCTCGCTTGAGGATTTATGTTTTTCGCTTTATTGTAATTTGTAGTTTCCCAAAGTGGTATAAATGGGACCTTCCGGCGTCAACTGGCTTTGGTAAACTGAGACCGAATCAGCCTGTATAGTCCCGAGCTTAAAATCCTTGTATCCTTCGGTCATTTGCGCCAGTTTAACTCCTGCCTTTGAGTTATTTATACGGCACAGAGTCAGATGCGCTGAAAACTTTCGCCCTTCCTTTGGCCAGCCGGCCAGAGATAACTGCTGCTCAAGGTCTTTTTGCAATTGTAGCAGATCGTCATTATTTTGTCCTGCGCCAATCCATAAAACTCTGGCACTTCTTCCGCCGAAATAGCCGACCAATTCCACATCCAGCTCAAAGCTCTTGTGTCGAATTGCGACGTCTTTGGTAATGTTACAGATATCAACAGCTTGCTCGTCTCCAATCTCGCCTAAGAATTTCAGTGTCAAATGTATTGATTCGGGATTCACCCACTTGACGTCGCTTTTCTTGATATCAGCTTTGCCTCGCAGCTCATTTTGCAAGTTGCGTAAGCCATTTCTGATTTGCTCGTCAATATTTATCGCTATAAAGCATCGCATTTTTCTATTAATCCCTTTAAAATCGGGTTACGTTTCTCAACATTTGAAGTCTTTCATCGATATTAGTTCTATCCGTGGCAGTTAATCCATTTAGTGAAAAATCAGCAATCGTGAAGGAAGCGACAACAGTACCGTAAACAACGGCTGTTTTCAATGTCTCGAAGTCGGTCTTGCCGCTTTGTGCCAGATAGCCCATGAATCCGCCTGCGAAGCTGTCGCCGGCTCCTGTGGGATCCTTGACATCGGCGGCGGGATAGGCCGGCAGGATAAATGTATCCCCGTCGGCGCTGCACATTATCGAGCCGGATTCACCCTTTTTGATAATCAAAACGTTGGGACCCATACCCAGAATCTTTTGGGCTGACCTTATCAGATTGCGTTCATTCGCCAGCATTCTTGCCTCGTCTTCGTTTATTATCAGGCAATCGATCTTTTTCAGCAGCGCTGTCAGGTCATCCAGGTGGTCCTGAATCCAGCAATTCATCGTATCAGCCGCTACGAAGGCCGGCTTGTCAATTTGCCCAAGCAGTTGGTGTTGAAGAGCAGGCGCCGTGTTTGCGAGAAAAACAAATTCACTGTCCCTAAAGGCCTCAGGCACCCTCGGCGGCGCTTCGGCAAGGACATTCAACTCCAGGCAATCGGTCGTCCGATCGTCCATATTGTCGTGATACGAGCCGGTCCAGCGGAAGGTTTTGCTCTGGTCTCTTACTTCCAGGCCTGTCAGGTCAACGTCTCTGCCGGCGAAGACCTTGGCCAAATCGAAGGGGCAGTCCGAACCGATGACACCGACGAACCTGACCGGAGAAAAAAAACTGGCGGCCATGCTGAAATAGATAGCCGCACCACCAAGACAGTTCTCGCTTACACCGTAAGGTGTCTTGACTGTATCAATTCCTATCGAACCTGTTACTAATAGTGACATATCTACGCTCGCTATGTTTGAGTTTGTGTTTGGAATTTCTTTAGTGTGTTGTCAATTCTTGTCAGGGTATTTTCCCTGCCCAGCATCCGGACCGAATCGAAGATTGGCAGGCTAATTGTGGTTCCGCAAATTGCTACACGCAACGGCTGAGCGACTTTACCCAGGCCGACCTGTTTTTCCTCTGCCAGGCTTCTGAGCATATCTTCAACAGCCTTTTCTGTTAGTTGCTCCATCTCAGCGAGTTTGTCGCGAACTATTTCCAGGACGGCCAGACCTTCGCCTTTGAGCAGGACCTTCTTAACCGCTTTGTCGTCGTATTTGATCTTGTCGTTGTCCACAAAAAGAAATTCGCTCTTTTGCTCGATCTGAGCCAGGGTCCTTGAGCCCTCGCAGAGCTTTATGATTGTCGAAAGAAGCTCGTCATCGGCAGAGGCCATCGGGGATTCTACAGCGTTTAAGTAACTCCTGAGATGCTGGAGGAGTTTTTCATTTGAAACCATCCGGATGTGCTCGGTGTTGAAGGCGAGCAGTTTCTGCCGGTCGAACAGGCTGTTTGATTTGGTCAGGCGCGAAAGCTCGAAGGCGCCGATCAGCTCGTCAACCTGCATGATCTCGCGATTATCGCCTGGATTCCAGCCCAACAGGGCGAAGAAATTCACCATGGTTTCAGGCAAATAGCCGCTCTTGAAAAAGTCGACGATATTAATCTCCGGCAGGGAAGTGCCAAGGTACGTGGCCATTGCGTCGATACTGGGCAGGTCCGGCGTCGTTTTGCCCTTGATGAAAGAATCGAGCTGGTCACCGGTAATATCGCCGGCCTCGGCGAGTTTTTCAAGGTCAATATCCTGCGCGGCCTTGATTGCCTTGCGAAGGGCTTTTGGACGCTCGCGCTTGGAGAGTTTACCGCCGGTATCACTAACGGTCACAGACATATGAGCATACTTCGGAAGCGGGGCGTCCGGAAACAAAGCCTGCCATAAAACCTGCTGGCCCGGCGTATTATTAAGGTGTTCCTGGCCGCGAATAATGTGTGTAACTTTCATCAGGTGGTCGTCAACCACGCAGGCGAAATTGTAAGTGGGAAAACCATCGCTTTTTAGAATGATAAAATCGCCTATCTCGTCGGCTGAGAATGTAATCTCGCCCCGGACCACGTCCTGTACCACGATTGGCTCGGCCTGCGGGACTGCGAAACGAACTGTAACGGATTTGCCTTGTTCTTTCGCCTTTTTAACGTCATTTTTGTCGGGAAATTTTTCAGGGCGTAGATAGGTCAGGTTCCCCTTTTGGCCTTCCGCCTTTTTTCGCATGGCCTCGAGTTCTTCGGGCGTATCGAAGCAGTAATACGCCTTCTGCTCATCAAGAAGTTTACGGATGTGCTCATCGTAGATATCTTTTCTTTGAGATTGCAGGTACGGCCCGTTCGGACCACCGGCTTCGGGGCCTTCGTCCCACTGGATTCCGAGCCACTTCAGGTCGTCCATGACCTGCCGGGCGGCGGTCGGCGTGTTTCGCTTCTGGTCGGTATCCTCGATTCGGAGTATGAACGTTCCGCCCGTCCGTCGGGCCCAGAGCCAGTTAAACAGGGCGGTTCTGGCTCCACCAACATGTAGATAACCAGTCGGCGACGGTGCAAAACGCGTTACGACATTTTCAGACATAGCGTACAGTTCCTAATTAGCTGCAAAATACGTGAAACGCATAAGTTATGCTGCCGGGCTGATAATGTCAAGTACAAGTAGGTCAGAACCTTGAAGAACGTTTAAAAAGTTTGTACTTATTGGGCGGGTTTTGTATTTTGTATAGCCGGCAGAGGATTGAATGATTTTGATGGTAAATATCGCTTTCGGGAAAGGTTGAAAAATGTGGCCGCGAATTGGGCCGATTCCGACGTTCAGCATCTTTTACAGTATTGGTATTCTAAGCCACTATCTAATCAGCTGCCTGCTCGCCGGACGCCTGGGGCTTCGCCGCCGGGTCTGGATCGCTGTCAGCGTATGCTATAATTTTGGGATGATTGTAGGCGCCAAGGCGCTGTACGACATTCAACACACACAATTTGATTTCAGGGCGCTGTTGTCAATTAGCCATTATGTGAAGGGCGGATTATGGGGCGGGCTGCTGGCTTATTTATGCTTGTCCGTGCCGTTGGTCCTGGTGTTGTCGAAGCGCAGGCGGGCGGCGCTCGATCTGATCGCGCTGTCGATTCCGGTCCCGTGGATTTTCGCCAAGCTCGGATGCCTGTTTAACGGCTGCTGCTACGGGCGAGAGTGCTCCATGCCCTGGGCGGTCACATTTCCTGAAGGGACCGCAGTCGCTCCGGTGGGCATTCCGCTGCACCCGGTAGAGATTTACGAGATACTTCTCGTCTTGTGTATTTTTGGCGTCTTTGCGATATTGAAGCGCCGATGGGGCTCCGGAACGATGCTGCTTTGGTTTCTGATTCTCTACGGCCTCGGACGGGCGGCCACCGAACTGTGGCGGGGCGATGCAGATCATCATCTGTACATCGGCCCGCTGACCTTGTCGCAGCTCATCTGCCTGGCCGCAGCCGGTGTTTCAATTCTCGTGCTATATTTCTGTCGACGACATCACTGGCCCGTCCCGCCATGTAACGTCCGTTGAAAGAGCTTGGAAAGAGGTGGCTTAGCGCAGGCAAATTTGGTGCATCGTATTTTCCACCGGACAAGGTTTTGGTTTGACGAGGGCTGTGAGGCCGGTTACACTTTTAGTGTACGCTTTTTTCGTTAAGCAGGTTGGTGATTGAAGACACATTATATTTGCTAAATGGGAGGTACAGGAGACCTGATAATGAGGAAAAAAGAAATTCATCGCCGTCAGTTCTTAAAACGCGCTGCCGGTACAGCCGCCGGGGCAGTGAGTTTTCCGTATTTAGTTTCATCTTCAGCACTGGGCAAGGGGGCTAATATTGCTGTGAGCGAGCGAATCACCGTTGGCTGTGTCGGCGTCGGCTCCCGGGGCACAGCAGTAATGCGTGGCTTTCTTGCCGAGAAAGATGCACAGGTAGTCGCCGTCTGCGACGTCAAAAGCCAGGTACTCAAGGCTGCTCAGGGCCTGGTGAACAAGCACTACAAGGGCACGGATTGTAGAGCTTACGAGGACTACCGCGAACTAATGGCGCGTGACGACATTGATGCGGTTCTCGTGGCTACGACTGACCACTGGCATGTTCTGGTTGCTCTGGCGGCGGTCAGGGCGGGAAAGGACGTTTATCTGGAAAAACCGATGGGTTTGAGTCTTGCTCAGGACCAGGCTCTACGAACTGCGGTGCACCGAAACGGGAGAGTTTTTCAGTTTGGTACACAGCAGCGGTCGAGTCGTAATTTCCGATTTGCCTGCGAGTTGGCATTAAACCGTCGGCTCGGAAAATTGCATACCATAAATGTATGGTCGCCCGGCAGCAGTCAGGGTGGGGACCCCAAACCCGTACCGGTGCCCGAATGGCTTGACTACGACATGTGGTTGGGGCCGGCTCCTTACACGCCTTACACCAGGGATCGCTGCTCGAATAAGCTGTGGTGGTTCATTTCCGACTATGCCCTTGGATTTATCGCCGGCTGGGGTGTGCATCCGCTGGACATCGCCCTTTGGGGCGGCGGCGAAAAAGTCGCCTGCCCGGTGGAAATCGAAGGCACAGGTGTATGGCCTGCCGAAGGAGTATGTGACACGGCCATGAACTGGAACATTGTCTGCAAGTATGACAGTGGCGTAACGATGAACTTTACCGGCAATCCTTTTCCGGAAGAGTGGAAGAAGCGATACGGAAG
>Ga0307378_10000459_pt1 | contig 71897 bp, 54 predicted proteins | sample UN1MG_FD_202238 | JGI IMG/M metagenome (GOLD analysis project Ga0307378, IMG submission 202238) | Soil microbial communities from Risofladan, Vaasa, Finland - UN-1 | ecosystem: Environmental > Terrestrial > Soil > Coastal area > Acid sulfate soil | place: Finland: Risofladan, Vaasa | collected... | reverse complement strand
GGGATCTGTCAGTTTTATTGTCTGTCCCATGACAACCTCCCGGCGGTTCCACCGCCTTCGTTCTTATTATTAACAAGGTCGTCAAAATGGGACTTCTTATATGAATCTTTTTACGTTCCTACTTAGCACAATGTACCCATTGCGGACTATCACCACGGAGTCGATGGCCAAGTCCATTTCATCGATGAACTCCATCATCTCGTCCAACTTTGCGGAATCCATATCCTGCTCTTCAGGTGTCGAGGTTCGCCAATATACACCATAGGCGGTTGGTTCCATGTGTTCAGCCAGTTTTCCGCAAATTTGGCAAAGTCGCGGAGATCCACACCGCCATTTTGATCCAAATCGCTACAATCACACCAATAAGGCTCCAGGCATGCACAATCCAGCCAGCTATCGGCTCTGCGCTTTCTATAAAGGGGGGACCGTTTTTCATGAGTCAGGCACCTTCTTTACTCCCATCGACCATCGAACCACAGCAAGCGAAAAGGCAAAAGACGCTTATACCTTCTGGACTCGTGGTGGATTAAGCTGGGGAGCACCCTATTATGCTGGCGTGGTAGCCTTGGGTATTCAAGTCAATCCCGATCTACGCCCCGACCAGATAGACAAGCTTCTGTATGACTCAGGTTGGGATTTCCAGAGAGGCAGATTGATCAATCCGATTGGTTTTGTTGAAGCTGCTCGTAAGGCCAATTAAAAGAATTATCTGCTTGATACATTTCTTTTCTTCGTATACTTAATTAATCCGATTTTATCTTTAAAATTCTTGAAAAGATGTGTTTTTGGGCAAGAATTTGAGGTTTGGTGCTTCCATTAATCGTCAAATTTGACATCTGTGGAGACATTTTGGAGACACGAATTTATCAAAGAATACTGATATTTTGCAGCTCAATGTGAGTCTATCTATCACACACCAATACTTGAAACGTCACCACATTTCTGATAGAATGATGTGTCCCTGTAAGGAAATTCTATCTTCCACAGGCATATTTAGCGAGGTCCACTTGCACTTTACGGCCTCGTCACCGACTCTTGGACCAAAGATGGCAAATATCTGTTCTTGAGAATTAGTATGACCGATGTCACACGCATCTTGAACGCAATTGAACAGGGAGATACTAGAGGGCTGGCCGTTCTTTGAACCATTATTTCTGGATGAGCGGTAACGCATATAACATGTTTTGGCACTACCCATTGTCAGTAGCGACGTCCGCCACGGTCAAAACCATCTCGTCTGTCTCTGTCACCACGGCCACCACGGCCAAACCCATCTTGTCTGTCTCTGTCACCACCCAAACTATCTTGTCTGTCACTGCGATAGCTTGTTTTCATCCTACCCTCTTCAACGTTAATGGTGTGTCCCTTCAAATCTTTGCCATTCAGCTCGCTGATTGCGGTTTGGCCTTCATCCGAAACTGGCATTTCCACAAACCCAAATCCATTTGATTCACCCGTAACCCTGTCCCTTAAGATCTTGACGGATATAACTTGGCCAAAAGCTTCAAAAGCCTGACGCAATTCGTCTTCAGTTGTCTCACGGGACAAATTTCCCACATAGATATTCATTTCGATTTCCTTCAATAACCTTTACGTTCTTTCCCATCTGAAGCACCCATCTACACTGCCGAACTTTTCTTCCATTAAAATATCAGCTCTAGCTGACCAATACAACCTAATAAAGATGGGGGTGGCGAGAAGTTAGATGCTTTCTTTCTTCAAGTTCACCCCGATACACTTATGAAGGGCGCCTATGAAGAGATCAAAGTCAAATAGTAAAATCTCTGTTGCCATAAATATTTTTTGAGGCATCCTGTTACGACATGCCAGCCAATGTGCACTACTTATCTGAACAGCTTTTCGGCTTCACGATGCAATCATAATCGACATCGTGAATCTGCTTATGTCATGGTCAATCATTGTAAACGTTGCCAAATTTTCGGTCTCCTGTAATACCTTGATACCAAAGAGTTTATGGAGTCTGAATTTTCTCGAATTGGCAGATAACGAGCCTTCTGGTTGTATGGTTGTATAATGCACCAAGTAAGAATGGCGTGGGAAAACGGAATATTGCATTTAGGTCAAAGCTTGATTCCTATTGAACCAACCTGAAAAATAAATAAAATTCTTAAAAAATTCATTTTTATTATTGACCATGTGGTCAGTTATGACTATATGGCCATTTATATGAGTGCTAAGTCTAAAAAAGCGCGCAAAAACAGGGGTCAGCAAAGAATTGCCATGACCCGAAAAAAGCTTAAAAGAGGCAGCTTTGGATATCTTTAGTGAAAAGAGTGTTGATGCCGCAACGGTTGAAAATATCACCGAAAAAGCCCACATAGGCAAAGGCACACTCTATCGGCATTTTGCGGATAAAGAGGAAGTGGTTCTTGTGCTAGTGGAAAATGCCATTAAACATCTTATCGAACGTCTTCGCTCCTATCCAGATGAACCTGAAACCCTGGAAGATGTTTTAGAACATTTTTTAAACGCCCACTATGACTTTTTTGCCGAGAATAGCGAGGAATTCATCCTGCTTTTTCAAGGAAGATTATTATTAATGCTTCAGGATGATGCTGCAGAAGATCTGGATGAGCCGTATTTGCGTTATTTGAAAGAGATTGAAAACCAAGTCTCTCAATATTTTTCTCCTGAAATAGATCCAGCTAAGATTCGTCGCCTTGCTTGTGCGGTTGCCGGCTTTATTTCCGGTTATTTTTCTTTTGCCATGATTGGCATGGACGCGGATGAAATAGAGTCAAGCGTTAAGCCCCTAAAAAAGGCTTTTGTAAGGAGTCTATGTGTTTTTCTGGGTCGAGAGTAGTCTGGAAAGTTTTATTAAGGAAGCGCTACCGTCAACAGTATCCGGCGGAAATTCTTACAAGGTTATATAAAACAATTTTATGTCAGTGCCGCGCAAGGCGAGGTTGCCAAACACTGCGTGCTAAACAAGGAGGTTAAAATGGAAACACAAACCATAGTTGAGCAGGCGGTGTTACAGTCTGCATGGGGTATTGCATCGAGTTTCGACATTTACAATTCCGATCCCGATGCTATTCGCAGCGCCGAAAGGATTCGGCAATTCGTAGTCGAGCTGTGTGACTTGATCGAGATGAAAAGATTCGGTGAGACAACAGTTGTTAATTTCGGCGAGGATGAGCGGGTGGCCGGCTACTCGATGGTGCAGTTAATCGAGACGTCACTCATTTCCGCCCATTTTGCCAACATGACAAATACTGTCTACCTGGATGTTTTCAGTTGTAAGCCCTACGATCCAAAAATAGTTGCTGACTTTGCCCAGAAATTCTTCGCAGGTTCTCACTGCATCACACATAGCAACCTGAGGTTGTAAGCTATGTTTGATATTCGCATAATAAATGACTTGGAGCAATGCCGCGATATTTGGAAAAGTACCATACCTCAAGAGAATGTATGGGATATATGGGAGTTCCGTGCCTGCTTCCAGAAGCATTTTCAGCGACCGGCTTGTTTCATTGCTGCCGAAAATTCCCGCGGCCTTACAGAAATTTTGCCTCTCAGTTGGATAGAGGAGGCTCAATGCTATGGCTATTTTCCCGGGGAAACCTGGCAAGACAAGACCTGGCTTGAGCAGAATCGCATTCCAGCCAGCAGCGGAATACTTTGCGATATGTTAGATCGTTGTCGGGGGCAGTATTATCTTCGCTATTTACGGCCGTCTTTAGGATCTATATCCCAAAACCAATGTGTAGTTGACGAGGTTGGATATCTGTTTAGGCCGCCGGATTACAACTATGATATCGAGAACTATTTCCAGCAGTTTTCAAAAAAGTCCGCAAAAAGCATAAAGCGTGAAATAGCTTCATTGCAGGTGGGCTCGCGTTATCGCTATGACGATATGTCAGACTTTGAGCACCTGGTGCAATTGAACGTTAATAACTTTGGCAATCGTTCCTATTTCTACGACCTGCGTTTTCGGGAAAGCTTTCGTACGCTGACGCACTACCTCAATGATAAAGGATGGCTACGTATAACAACTATTATAATCAGCGGAGAGATAGCCGCTGTTGACATAGGATGTGTTTATCGCGGAGATTACACTTTACTCGGAGGCGGTACGAATCGTGACTGCCCCGGAGTGGCAAAACTAATAAACCTACACCACATGCAACGTGGCTGCAGGGAAAGATTTAATCTGATCGACTTTCTGTGCGGAGATTTTTCATGGAAGCGGAAGTTTCATCTTACCGAAAGACCTTTGTATCTGTTGTCAAATTGCCCGCTTGAAACTCATCCTTCGGAAGACCTAGAACTGAGGGGGGTAGGACATGTCGAATAGGCGCGTATTAGTTGTGGGGACAACTGCTGATTATATTGACATCATTAACCGGCGATTTCCGCAAAGGGCGATTTTCATTACCGATGTTAACGAGCGAACTAAGGCTACAGAGCCTCCGCCCAGCTCAGAAGACGAACTGCTGTGCAATCTGAGCCAGCCTGAAGAGGTCGCTGCTGCACTACGGAGGCATTTAAATCGATGGCGGATGGAACTGAGTGGGATTGCCTGCTTTGACTGCGAGTCAATGCCCACAGCCGCATTTATCGCTCATTCGTTTGGGCTTTCCTATCCTTCAACCGAAGCTGTTGCGGAATGCAGAGACAAGTACGTTTGCAAGCAGGTTTGGCGACAAGCTGGGCTGCCATGTCCCGATGTTGAGCTTGTTCATAACGCCTCCAATGCCATAAGTTTCCTGCACAAAATAAATGGCCCTTCCGTGCTCAAACCTCTGACCGGTAGCGGTAGTGAGCTTATCTTATTATGTTCCACTGAAGATGAATGTGTGGTCGCGTTTAATACGCTGCAATCCAGATTGGCCCGCCATTCAGATTTGCGGATGTACGCACCGTACGTTTTTGACGGAAGAAAAATTGATCCCCGCGTGGTCTTTGTCGTTGAGGAGTTTGTTCAAGGAGACGAGTACAGCTGCGATTTTACTGTTGATGGGGATCATGTGGAAATTATCCGTATTGCCCGAAAAATCCTCGATCCGAAGCAGACATTCGGGACAACCTTGGCCTATCTCTTGCCCAGTCCACTTCCAGAAGGCTTGGGGGAGAATATCTTTCGCAACCAGTTACGTACAGCGGCTAAATCGCTGGGCTTGGATCGGGCTATATGCATGCTGGATTTTGTTGTCCGAGACAACCAAGCCTTTATGATTGAATTAGCACCTCGCCCAGGAGGCGATTGCCTTCCCCCTTTGCTGTTGAATAGCTGTGGAATGGACATACTTGGATGTACGCTCGATTTCGCAGAGGGGCATCCCTTCGTCTCAGGCACATCCCTGCAACACCGGCCCCTTGTTGGTGTTCGTCTCTTCGCAACATACAATGGTGAAATCGAGCGAATTGATGCCTCGGCCTTACTCAAAGACCGGCGTGTAGTGGAGCATCACTTAAAGCGAGGTCCGGGCCACCGAGTTATCCTTCCGCCTGAAGACTACGAATCCCGGCTTCTGGGCCATGTCATTTTTGAACCAACAGATCCTGAGAGCATCGAAAACGAGTGTATTGAAATCGCCTCTAAACTAAAGCTTAAAATGAAAAGACAGTTATGTGCGACAGTGAGTCCACCCTAAAAACGACCAGTGAGTCAACCAAGCAAGAACCAGCCATACTCGATCATACCGAAATCAGCTCCTTTGTAAGTGGCTTTCTGCAACGGCGAGATGTGTTTCTACAAGCATGTCACAGGTATGGCTCTCCTCTTTACGTGGTGGAAGAAAGTGTTCTGATAGAGCGGGCAGAGCAATTCACCGATGCTTTCTCTCAGGAGTTGCCTGATGTGCGTGTTTATTACGCAATGAAGAGCAATAACCACCCTCTGATTGTCAAAACGTTGGTAAATGCTGGCCTGAATCTGGATGTTTCCAGCGGCTTGGAACTTGAAATTGCTCTCGACACTGATGCGGCCGACATCGTCTTCAGCGGACCGGGTAAAACCAAAAAAGAATTAACTCTCGCTGTCGAAAATAGTGATCGTATAACCGTATTGATCGACAGCTTTGGTGAACTTGAACATCTACAGCGTGTAGCAGCCGAAAAGGACGCCTCTATTCGTGCGGGAGTAAGACTGACAATAGACAGTCACGGGCTATGGCGCAAGTTTGGAATCCCTTTGAAGGACTTGTCGAAATTCCTTGACGCGGCGAAACATTGCGACCACGTATCTATTAACGGCCTCCAGTTTCACACAAGTTGGAACCTTGACCCATACAACCAGGTGAACTTCATAGCTTGCCTGGGTAATACTCTCAGCAAACTGACTTCAGAACAGAGTTCGATGATTGAGTTTATTGACATTGGTGGAGGATTCTGGCCGAGCCAGGGAGAATGGCTACAGTCTTCTGGTATACCACTAAGTCACTCCTCATCTGCCACTAAGTTGGGTTCAGTGTCTAAGACCTGCCACTACAAGCGTCAGTCGACCACCATCGAAGAGTTTGCTGGTCAGATCGCTCAGGCAGTGTGTACTCATTTGTTCCCTTACGTGTCCTGCCGCATCTGTGCCGAACCGGGTAGATGGCTTTGCAACGATGCCATGCACCTGCTATTGACGGTTTTGGATAAAAAAGCAAAAGACTTGGTTATCACCGACGCTGGCACAAATGCCATTGGATGGGAGCGATTTGAGACAGATTATTTTCCTGTAATCAACCTGTCTCGCCCTGAACCCATCGAGCACGAATGTTACATTCTTGGTTCGCTATGTACCCCGCACGATGTGTGGGGCTACGCTTATTGGGGGAAGGGTATCGAGCCGGGTGACGTTCTGATGATACCGACGCAGGGCGCTTATACGTACAGTCTTCGGCAGGAGTTTATCAAGCCACTTCCCAAAGTAGTAATGTTAGACAAAAAAATAGTCCTCAAAGGAGCTGAGCAAATGAGCAAGAAAACAAATAAGAAGAAACAGAAGCTGTCAAAGAACGCTGGAAAAAGCAGGTACACAAGGAGGCAGAAAATTGAAAAGAGTATATAAAGGATTTAACTTACCAAGTGCGGTATTTACGATAAAACACAAACAAATCAAGTTTTATGATTACCTGGCAAACAGCCACAGATAGGCGATGTTGTATATGGAGAGATTGTTCGAATTGGACAGCACGCATCCTTGAAAAATGTGTCCGGCAGAATACATATGATATGTGATGGCGCAAAAGCTGTTTTTGTGTTTGGAAACAGGTACGCCCCAGACTTTTATGAAGGTTCGGTTCCTGATGAAATGACACATGAAGTTGACCTGATTGCTCGTTCTGGAATGATTGGACTTGCCGAAACTAAGAACTCAAGGATAAAAGACCCAACAAGGGTAAAAATATTAGGTTATGTCTGTGACCAGTCAGTCAAGGTTTTGAATACAAAAGATTTCCCTCTTATTAAATCACGAAACACAATAAAAAAGAAACCTCGTGCTAAAATGATTCTTGTTTGTGGCACCTCCATGAATTCAGGTAAAAGTATGGCTGCGACCGCATGCTGTTGGACGCTATCATCAATGGGCAAAAAAGTCAGGGCCTCCAAAATCACTGGGACAGCAAGCCTTAAAGACATTCTTCTTATAAATGATACTGGTGCAAATCCCTACGCCGATTTTACATATCTTGGCTAACAGGATATCCAGCCTGCCTTGAAAAATCAAGGGTTTCGTTTTTTTTATCATGTAACCGACCTCATAGAGAAGCATGAGTTTTTTTACTTTAGGCCAATTTCAATGTTTTGCTACTTATGGCTTCAGCTATTTTGATCCCATCGACGGCCGTAGAGATTATTCCGCCAGCGTAGCCTGCGCCTTCACCGGCGGGGTATAGCCCTTTAATAGCGGGGCTCTGTAAAGTCTCATTCCTGACAATCCTTATTGGTGAAGAACTTCTCGATTCTACTGCGGTCATAACCGCATCGTTCCTCGCGAAGCCTTTGAGTTTTTTGTCCATCTGTGGGATCGCCAGACGGAGGGTTTCAACAACAAATCCAGGCAGGCATTCTGCAAGGTCACATGGTGTGATTCCTGGAGTATATGATGGGCAAACCTCTCCCAGTGAATTTGAAGGCCGGCCAGAGAAGAAATCACCAACAAGCTGGACAGGCGCAAAGTAGTTATTGCCTCCAGTCTCAAAGGCTTTTCGCTCCCATCTCCGTTGGAACTCAATGCCGGCCAGGGGGCTTGTGCTTCCAAAATCCTGTGGGGTGACACCTACTAACAGGGCGCTATTTGCATTAAAATGATTCCGAGAATAACGGCTCATGCCGTTTGTTACTATGCCTCCAGATTCAGATGAAGAAGCGATCACCTCTCCACCGGGGCACATACAGAAAGTATATGCAGAGCGGCCATTCTCACAGTGGTGGACCAGCTTATATTCCGCCGGGCCAAGAAGCCGATGCAATGCAAATCTGCCGTACTGGGCCTTGTTTATCAAGCTTTGGGGATGCTCAATACGAACGCCTATTGAAAACGGCTTTGCTTCTATAGGTATGTCCAGTTGATGCAGCATCTCGAATGTGTCCCTTGCACTGTTTCCCAAGGCAAGCACTATGGTGTCTGTCTCGATAGTTTCAGAGTTGTTAACAATTGCGCCAGCAACTTTGCTATCTTTTATTTTAATACCTGTCAGTTTTGTTTCAAAGCGAACCTGTCCACCTAACGAGATAATTGTATTGCGAAGTTTCTTTACAATCTTAACGAGATTGTCTGTGCCAATATGAGGCTTGGCCTGATAGAGTATTTCTTCTGGTGCTCCGGCCCTTACAAATTCTTCAAGAACTTTTCTTGAATGGTTATATTTATCCTTTATCTGGGTAGTAAGTTTCCCATCGGAAAAAGTGCCTGCTCCACCTTCACCAAACTGCACATTAGATTCCGGATCAAGCTGTCCCTTCTGCCAAAAGTTTTGGACATCCTTTACTCTTGAGCCGACTTCCTTTCCTCTTTCTATCAGTACAGGCTTAAAGCCCAGTTGAGCAAGGATCAAGGCAACAAAGAGGCCGCAAGGGCCGCTTCCAACGACAACAGGACTCGGGCCGTGTATATTGCCAACTGTTGGTAGCTGGTAATTCATACAAGGCCCAGCGGAAATCCGAATGTCTTGCGAAAATCTGGAAAGCAGTTCAGGCTCGTTTTTTAGTCCCACGTCTATTGTATAAACAGCCACAATATGGTTTTTACGCCTTGCGTCTATGGATTTGCGGACTATAGTAAAGTTGAGAAGTTGGTGCTCTGGAATACCCAGACGTTCCAAAATGCTTCTGGCCAGGGCTTCTTCCTTGTGGTCGAAGGGTAATGTTATGTCTATGAGTCTAATCATAAGTTTAAATTTTTCAGTGAATTAATATTTTTTCAATATAGCTAAATATACAGGGTGCATGATCTCCACTCAAATCAAAAATGATATAACATTACGCCTTGTAAAAAAACGCAGGCAGGGATACCATACTTGAAATCGCGGCTTTGACACCCAGCAAAATGCCATTTCTTCAGATCACGACATACGGTAGCTGATCACAAGGTATCGCGGATTCTTTTGGTAACAGCCGAGACATGGCTCGGCCAGTTTGGTGGTACAACGCCACCTCAAGTGATTACGTTTTTTCTTAAATTACATACTTCCTACTATTTTCAATTACCCTGTCGGTCTGTTCGGAAACATCTTGTGTCACATTCCTTGGCTGCGATAAAGTTCTATCGGAAGAGAATCCAGCAGGATACAACGCTAATGACCAACAATACAATCCAGAGTCGGTAGTCGCGAAAGACCGGCGCTTTCTCGATAGGTGCAAAACCCGACCACTCGAAACAGACTCCCTCTATCCCCAAAAGAATTATATGATCGATACATTTCTTTTCATCCGTCTACTTAATTAATTACGAGTTTTTGTGACGCGTAGCCGGCACAAATGCTCTATTGGACTGAACCGCTTACGAGTTATTTGGAATTTTAATAAGCAAACGAAATCCGCCTCATCGATGAACAGCGGATGGATTGGTGGGTTTAGATCTTGCTCTTGGAATGATTGGTTGATCTATTGGGAACGATCCGTGGTTTATCAGGCGTAACCGGCGGTTAATTCGGGGCATTTTTTCAACGTATAGACAGACCGGTATTGTCATGTACCCTGAAGGGTCATGTTTCGGATGAAACTTGATCGTCGATGAGATTAAGGTAAGCTCTCTCACGGTGGTGCCCTCCCTTGCCTCCCTTGGCGAAATAGACGCCCTATCCAGACGAGCATGCCCTTCTGGCAATGGGGGCATTGTCTGGGTTCTGATTGAGGAGATACCTCCGCATCCATATCTTCTTCCAATTGTTCTTGCTGATTATTCCCAGATTGAGTCAAGGTCTGTTGTATTTCTAACCGTTTCTTGCGATTCGAGGGACTCCACAGACCATAGTAGCGAACTTTGTGAACACCTGCCGGCAACGCATGCTGTAGAAAACGCCGGATGAACTCCTCGGCGTTGACGGTCATGGTTTTGATATAAGCCCCGCTTTTGGAATCCTTATATCGAAAGGTCACCTTACCATCGTCGATCGAGACGATTCGGCTGTTGGTGATTGCTACACGGTGGATGTAGCGGGCGATATAATTAAGGACCGTACGGGTGCCCTGGACGGTCGGTTTAGAATGAGCAACCCATTCTTTTTGCCATACGTATCTCGGCAGGCGAATAGGGCAGGATGACCAGCAACAAAGCGAAAATCTGGACAAGTGGTGAGAAATCATTGGTCACGGTGCGTCGAAAAAGTGCCAAAACGTTGAATTTAAAGGCGATTTTCATGATTTGAGCCGATTGAACCGCCAAGGATGTTGTAATGGCCCACATCAATCAGGTAAAATGATGTGTTGCAGGTGAAGGACGGTCGTTTATGAAGATATATGGGAAATCTCGGTTAAATGATAAAATCATAAACATGAGGTGCAGGATGAAATGTGCATTATTTAAAATGGTATTGATTCTTTTCTTCTCTGTTTTCGTCATTCGTGCAGCTCTGGCACAAAACCTTCCATTTCCAACAAAAAAACAGCTTGCAGAGGCCAAAGTTGGAGAATTACTACTCAATCCGGATTCTTTAAAAGGTTATAAAGCCGATTTCGGGATGCTAATTGTAACCGAGAGTGAAGCAAAAGATTCAAAAAAGATCGAGTTACCGGTTGTAAGAATTCATTCAAAAAGTAAGAAATTGGCTTACCCTGTTTTTTACTTCGAAGGCGGACCAGGCGGAACCAATATCAAATTGGAGAATTTGCCGGACTCACTGCTGGAAAATCATGATTTTGTGCGCGTCGGTTACCGAGGTGTTGATGGTTCCGTGTCATTAAACAATCCCGAGTTTAATCGAATATTAAAAGAAACCCCAAATATGCTTTCCCACGAAGGTCTTAAATCCATGGGGAGCAAGATAACTCAAATTGCCCAAAAACTGCAAAAAGAAGGAATTGATTTGAAGGAATACAATATCATCAATGTTGTCGATGATATGGAAAAAGCTCGTAAAGCATTTGGGTATGAGAAGATCAATCTTTCAGGTGGCAGTTATGGCGGCGCCGTTGTCTATACCTATTGCATCAGGTATCCGGCAAGCATTCATCGGGCTTTGTTCACTGAAGCTGCATTTCCATTTAATATGGCACTTACCAAGCCCTCATCCATTGATGAAAAGCTAAATCATCTAAATGAGTTGTGGAAGGAGAATCAAGAGAACCTTCGCCGTTCGAAGGATATTGTCCAGACAATAAAGAATGTGTTGAAAACACTGCCACGAGACTGGAATGGAGTGATTATTGATCCCGATAAAATCAGGATCATGACATTTTTCAGTCTTTATACACAGGCAATGACTGCGCAATGTTTCGATGCTTTTATTGCGGCTGAAAATGGTGACTATAATGGTTTGGCTTTCGTGAATCAATACTGGAATAGTCTTGTAGACTGGTTCAACTGGGGCGATATGTTGGCAAAAACGTTTTGTACGGATACGGGTGAAATTACGGATTTCGAGGCAGAATTAAATAGAAAAGATTCTATTATAGGATCTCCACTTGCTCTTTTAGGATGGGGATTGCGTCAACATACGGACTGGCCAGTAAAACCTTTGCCGGAAGACTATAAAAAATTCCATTATATTGATAATGAGGCATTGCTGGTTTATGGCAGTAAAGAATCGGCAAAAAGTATTCTAGAAGAATATATGCCATTCTTTAAAAATGGTCATTGTGTTTTTCATGAAAATATGGGACATATGGATGTGGGTGCTCTTCAAGCTGAGGCGTCACAGTATATGGAAAAAATGTTTTTCCTAAAAGGAATAGTCGATATCTCCAAATTTCAAAACACGGAAGTCAGATAAATTACTTTTATTCCAGAATAAAAGTTTCAAGAAATAGCCAAGTCACGATGCAGTAAAAGAAGTAACGGGATAAAGCTAATGTAAAATGACATAAGTTTTGGTTTCATCGGGGCCATGCCCCATGTATTCCTTTTCAAACTTGACGATTGCTTCGCTGATCTCAGCCTCGATTTGTCCTTTGCTCTTAGCCATACGTAAGCATCCTTTTAGGGGGACACATTGTATACTATCCACAAAAGCGACAACTTCGTTGTTTTTAAATCATACTATTGAGAAGTCTAAAGTCATGCAACGTTTCTTTTCTGCCTCTTTGTAACGACCCTGTAACTGGTACAGCTGCCCAAGCTGGCTCATCGAGTCCAGTGTCAGTCGGTCCTTGTCGCCAAGCCGTCTGTGGCGAAGGTTAACCGAGCTAATTGTCGTCGAGAACTGGTTCGAAGAGTTGAAACACCGCGTACCAACGGGAAAAGAATGATGACGCACTACCCAAAGTACCAAGTGACTATCCTGGTTTCTCATAGACAACAACCAATAGCTTGAGAGAGTCGCCAGCTCTTTTTATTCAAAAAAGAATCATATGATTGCTGCATTTCTTTCCCTCCGTTTACTTAATCCGATAAGAATAAAAAAATCTTTGTTTTTATGTAAATATTTGAGGTTTGGTGCTTCTGTCAGTCATCAAATTTGACATCTGTGGAGACATTCTGGAGACACAATGTCACCGTAAAATCATGGTGTTTGTCATTAGTTAAGAGTGACGTACGCGGCGCTGCTAGTGCGGACATGACTCAGGATTGGCTCGCCCGATGTGAGAATAACATTCAGGACAGAGCCCGCTCGCGATACTGCGACAAGGAAATGAGTGAACAACTCGGCTGGCTCGTCAGCCCGTTTCTGAACGGCTTCTACTATGGGTATTTGGCGCCGCCGCGATCGTCCGCTCAACCGATGCGTAGCCGATTCGACATCCCACCTGCTCCCTCACGGATTCGCCGCTCCCGCCTTCAGTGTGTCAACTACCGTGATCTCTTCAATCTTTGCGTCCTTCTTGCCGATCAGGTAGATACCCTGCTCCCGCATGACCGTCTCGAAGACGTGCATCCGAGGGTCGCCGCCCGATTTCACCATGATTCGCCTGGCTGCCTTGTCATAGCTGAACTTGCTCCACGGCTGACCGTCGCGCAGCAGCTTCTTTGGCTCGGCGACCAGGGTCGCCGACCAACTGCTGTCCACCTCGCGCTTCCAACCTTCGATCAGGTCCGCCCCACTAATCGTCACTTTCTCATCCTTCATGGCGCGGACCGTCACGCCATCGTTTTTCGGGGCCAAGACCTCGCGATATATTCCGCCCCGCAGCACGATCGTTTCTCCTGGCTGGGCGATCGCGCACGCCTTGGCCAGACTCGCCAGCGGCACGGCCGGATAGCCCCACGCCGGCTCATCCACGGCGGCCGGGTGACGAGGATCGACGTAATACACGTTGGGGTACTCCAGGGCTCCGATCGTCACGCTGCCCTTGCCGGCCCCGATGGCCGGGCTGCCCTTCCTCAGGCGGAAATCCCGCTTCTGGGGATCCACGAAGAGCGGGTCCTTGCCGTTGATGTTCGTCTCGGCCGCCAGCGGCGCAGTCTTGAACGTCAGGTTGTACTCGATGACCGGGTTGGCCGCGGAGAAGTCCTGGTCGCCGTCAACGACGGCCCGCTCCGCCTCGCAGAGGATATTGTTGCGGATCAGCCCGCCGGTCGATTCCTTGCCCCGCAGGCCGATGGCGGCCCAATTCACCGTCGAGATGGTACAGTTCTCGATCGTCACGTCGGGCGTCTGAATGATGTCAGGGCCCCAGCCCCCTCGCATCGTCGGCGAATTGGTCGAGACGATGTTGTGCCGGAAGGTCCAGCCCCGCACGCTGCCGAGGTGCGGCGCACTCTCCACCATGCACATCTGATGGAAATCAAAACAGGTGTTGTGCTCGAAGAGCAGGTCCATCGAGATCTCACCGTTGTTCGTGAAGGTCTGAAGGCAATCGACGTGCGCGGTCTTGATCTCCTGCCAGGTGCTGCCGTGATAGTAGTTGTACCGCTGGATGCAGCCTTTGCCGAAGAACCGCGAGTAATCGCAGTCGTCGTTCCTGTTGCCGGGGGCGTACATGAAGAGGCGGTTGACTTCGTTGTTCTCCACCAGCCAGTCCTCGCCGCCCAAGATGAAGCCGTACTCGCTGTGGTAGACCTTGTTATAGGCGATTCGGTTGTGCGTCACCGCGGAATAGTCGCGGGTGTTGCCATCGGCGCTCGGCTTGCCGACCGTCCCGTTTACCGCCACCATCATATCGTGGATGTAGTTGTCCAGGATTTCGCAGTGGCTGGCGCGCAGTTGGACGGCCGTGGCCGGTTTGTCGGCCGTGATCTCGAAGCCCTCCACGCGGATGTAACTCGCCTCCAGGTCGAAGCCGCCCACGGTCGCCGAGCGCCAGGGCATCGCCATGAAGGCGACAGGCCTGCCCTTCGTGCCGCCAGCCTTCACCTTGACCCGTTCGTCATACTTGCCCGCCATGACATAGACGGTGTCGCCCGGCTTGGCCACATCGGCCGCGTGCTGCACGGTCTTGAAGGGCATCTCCTCAGTTCCAAGATTGGTGTCGGCTGCGCCGGGGGCCGCCTGGTCAACCACGTATGTGGCCGCCCGAACATGCCCAAGAGCGACATCGTCAATGGCGCCGGCGATTGTGGACCCGACGCCCAGCAGCGCGGGTGTGCAAACAAAGGTTTGGATTGCGATGAAGCAGATAAGTGTTTGGTGTTTCATATGGCTATGGTTTCCTACAGCAGAGGGTCTTGGTCGCGCACATAACTTATCGATACAGATTAAGGTACACCCCCTGAGATCGGCTGTCAATCGGTAACCGTCTGGCGATGACCCATTTTTTACGGTGTCTGGTGTGTAAGAGCTGAGACCTAAGGCAATTATCCACATCTGATAAATCATATACGTCCATATTAGAACCAAGCAGATACGGCTCAGAAAGAGTAAACCGTGTGCACTTATAGCCTTGAGCGAGAGTAGTGATGATATTGCCGGTGTCATTGTCTAACAAAAAACCGTTCCTGTATTAAGCATGCACAAATAGAAGATGCAGTCAAGGGGACGGCGTTGGGGCTACTTCAAAGAGATAAGAGCATGAGAGTTGTAGTTGATGCTTTAGATTCACATAACGTGAGAGAAGCAAAGCTGGCGTTGCGTAAGATGAAGACCAAATACCCACAATCACAAGATTGTAGTTTCAGACACAGCTTATGAAGATTGATACATACTGCCGGATTTGATATGCTATCTAAAGTAATTCACGGCTAAATAGCAGAAAATCCAGGTCGGTGATGTGCCTTCGGAAAAAGAAAGGAAAAGTTCATGGTTGTTCCAAAAATCAGAGCGATTAGGCCCGGCACTATTACTTGGGCCTTGACTGCGGTGTTCTTAATGGCGACTTTGCTCACAGCTGATGATGTACAAGGACCCGCTTTACTTGATCCTACCTCTTTTGAGCACCATGTGGACACATTCAACGAGAACGATGAGGAGCTCTATGTACAACACATCCCTAATGAGAATTCTTGGGAATTTCTCAGAGCGAACATCCCGCTTTTTGAATGCCCTGATAAGGACTTTGAGCGGACGTATTATTTTCGCTGGTGGACATACCGCAAGCACATCAAACATACAACAGATGGGTTTGTAATAACCGAATTTCTTCCCAAAGTAGGCTGGTCGGGCAAACATAACACTATCAACTGCTCTGCTGGGCACCATTTCTATGAAGGGCGATGGCTCCATGCACCCATATACATAGACGACTATGCTGTCTTCTGGTTTCGCAAAGGCGGCAGTGTACGAAGCTACAGTTTTTGGGTTGCTGATGCTCTTTGGGCCAGGTATCTGGTAACCCTGGATAAGAGCCTTATCGTCGATCTTCTCCCAGATCTCGTTGACAATTACAGAGAATGGGAAAAGAGCAGACTTGAACCGGATGGGCTTTTCTGGCAGATAGATGACCGTGACGGCATGGAAGTCTCAATTGGTGGCAGTGGAAAACGCGCTACTATCAACTCTTACATGTACGGTGATGCCATGGCCATCGCCAACATCGCGTTGCTCACAAGCCAGGAAGATATTGCAGATGAATTCGGTAAGAAGGCCGAGAAAATCAAGAACCTAGTCCAAAGTAAGCTCTGGGATAAAAAGGCCACGTTCTTCAAGACTCTGCCTCGAGATAAAGAGAACCTTGTCGATGTTTGTGAGCTACATGGCTATACACCATGGTACGTCAACTTACCAGATACAGGCTATGAGCAGGCGTGGAAACAATTAATGGACTCAAATGGTTTCTCTGCTCCCTTCGGTCCTACAACAGCCGAACAACGGCATCCACGGTTTACCATTTCTTATAAAGGGCATGAGTGTCAGTGGAACGGGCCTATCTGGCCATTCGCAACCTCTATAACCCTTACAGCTTTGGCAAACCTACTCAACAATTATGAACAGGACGTCCTCACAAAAGCTGATTACTTCCGGATGCTGCAAATCTACACCAAGAGCCATCGCATCAGGTGCGAGGATGGCCGCATCATTCCTTGGATAGACGAGAATCTCAATCCTTACACGGGCGACTGGATTGCTCGTACAAGATTGAAGGGCTGGAAGAACGGTGCCTGGGACCCAAGCAAAGGTGGCAGAGAGCGAGGCAAGGACTACAACCATTCTACATACTGCGATTTGGTCATCACGGGCCTGATAGGCCTACGTCCGAGGTCGGACAACATCGTCGAAGTCAATCCGCTGATTCCTTCCGATGTATGGGACTGGTTCTGCTTGGACAATGTCGCCTACCACGGGCATGTACTCACCATTCTCTGGGACAGAACGGGCCAGAAATATGGGCGAGGTAGGGGGCTTCGCCTGTTCGCTGATGGCGCCGAGATCGCTCACACGGATTCAATCAAATGCATTACAGGCACGCTGTCGACTTCGGCGGAGGGAACCTCAACTGGCTGGACCAAGTACGAAGGCAGTCCCGTTCTTGGCGGCAGGCTCGGGACATGCTTCGACGTGACGCTGCTCAAGGAAGCCGATACCTATCGCATGTGGTTCTCCTGGCGGCCGAAGCGATCCGTCGCACTGGTCGAGAGCCGTGACGGCATCAATTGGAGCAAGCCGCAGATTGTTCTGGGGCCTAACAGCGACACGAATTGGGAAGGTGATATCAATCGCCCTACCGTGATCAAACTTCAAGACGGTTATCACATGTGGTACACAGGTCAGGCCAGGGGGTACAGTTGGATTGGTTACGCCACCAGCCCTGATGGCGTCCATTGGACGCGACGCTCGGCTGAGCCGGTGTTGTCACCTGAAGAACCCTGGGAAAACGTCGCCGTGATGTGCCCGCATGTGCTCTGGGATGAGAACAGGCAACTGTACCGGATGTGGTACTCGGCCGGGGAGCAGTACGAGCCCAATGCAATTGGCTATGCCACCAGCTCGGATGGACTCCACTGGACGAAGTACAAGGACAACCCGGTGTTCGAGGCCGACTCGACTAACGAGTGGGAGCAGCACAAAGTCACGGCCTGCCAGGTGATCCCTGCCGGTGACTGGCACATCATGTTCTACATTGGTTTTCGTGACGAGCACCACGCCCAGATCGGCCTGACCCGCTCGCGCGACGGCATCACCGACTGGGAGCGTCATCCTGCCAATCCTATTATCTTCCCGACTAGAGGCTCCTGGGATGAGGATGCCTGTTACAAGCCTTTCGCTATATACGAGCAGCCAGCCAACCGCTGGCTGCTATGGTATAACGGCCGGAAAGGTGGGGTCGAGCAAATTGGTCTGGCAATCCACAATGGCGAAGACCTTGGTTTTTAAGTGTATTATCAATCATCAAATTTGACATCTGTGGTGACATTTTACTGTCACGAATTTTCGAAGAATTCTGACATTTTACAACTCGCGAAAATGGAGCCATTCAGGGGGCATCTTTGTGCGGCTCAGTATGTTCTGATTTGCTGTTGGGATTGGTCAGGCAGGCACTGTGCCCCCTCCACCTCACACAATGCCCACAGAATCTCATGGTGCAGTCATGGAGAGGCATACTATATTGAGTTCGGCCTTTGAACTTGGCTATCAATGTGTTATAATTATCTTAGAGAAGCGCCAAGAAAACCATCGTGTCTGGAATTAGAGTGTCCGGTTCGGAAAGGCCTTCTTTGAGAGCGAAGGAGAGCAGTCATGCGCAAGCGAAAAGGGTTCACATTAATAGAGCTTCTGGTAGTAATTGCTATTATCGCATTATTGATGGCAATACTGATGCCGGCATTGGCACGCGTAAAGGAACAGGCAAGAACTACAGGTTGTCTGGCGAATCTCAGACAGTGGAACTTTGTCAGTGCAATGTATACCGAGGACAACGATGGTAAATTCTGGTCTGGCTATGATTCTACAGGTTATTGGTGGCCGTGGCAGTTAGAACGTAAGATTTTAGATTGGAAGATGAATAAAACCTGGTTCTGTCCCACGGCAAAAAAACCGATAATTGACGAAAATGGCAATCAGGCACTTACGTTAAATGTCTTTAACGCCTGGGGTATCTTCCGGGGGAACCACGGAGGGCGCGATGCGCCTCCAAGCGGTGTGGCCGGAAGCTATAGCATCAATGGCTACGTTCTTACTATACCTACCGATTCTGCATTTTACGGAGGCAAGCCCGCTAGTGAGGGCTGGAGGACGCCTAACGTGGCTGGCGCAGGCTATATACCACTGTTTATGGATGCGCTCCGTTTTGACCTGTGGCCGTTAGAAACCGAATCTCCTGCTGAGTACGAATTCGCGGCCTGGTCCAACAATGAGATAAGCCGATGCTGTATTAACCGACACGTGGGCTTTGTGGGCTGTTCTTTCATGGATTACTCTGCCAGAAAGGTAGGACTTAAGGAGTTGTGGACGTTGAAGTGGCACAAGTCATTTAATACCGCAGGGGCTTGGACTTTAGCCGGTGGTGTTCAGCCGGAGAACTGGCCGGAATGGATGAGACCTTTCAAAGATTACTAATGCAATATGTTATGAAGTGGATTTCTGATTATAATCAAAGCACCGTCGTCGGGTCGAGGGCTGCCGCGGTAACTCCGTTTCCAGCCCCCGCCTCTTCAAACGCAGCGTGCGGTTTTCCCGCACTACGCTTACCTATATGCTTCATACCAAGGTTTATGTGACTTATCATGCTGGAATTGCTTTCATAGCTCCCTTTCGCATTGATTATAATGGAGTTTATGTTATAATTCTTATTAAAAGGAATCATATAGTTATAAGATTAGAGTGACATGATAAAGAAGTTCGCTTTCGTTTTTGCCTTTGCATTTTGTGTGTTCTCCCATGCTTTTGCCCAAAATTGGACGCGATTCCGTGGCCCTAATGGCCAGGGCCACAGTGATGCAAAGAATATTCCCATCAAATGGTCCGAGAAGGACTATCTCTGGATAGTAGATCTGCCCGGCACAGGCCATTCTTCGCCGGTTATCTGGGACGACAAGCTCTTCATTACCTGCTGTGACCAGAAACAGGCCAAGGTATCCATTCTTGCCCTAAGTACAGCTGATGGCAAAACACTCTGGGAAAAAACCTATCAGCTAATTAAATCACCTATGAACGGACTTAATAGTTATGCTGCTTCAACTCCTGCGGTGGATGAAGATAGTGTTTTTGTCATATGGCCGACATCAAATGAGTTGACTGTCATTGCCTTCGATCACGACGGAAATGAAAAATGGCAGAAAACATTTGGCCCAATCTACAGTAAACACGGGCCTTGTGTGTCGCCTATTTTGTATGAGGACTTGGTGGTTTTTACACAGGAACAGCGTACGAACAACAAGGGGCTGAAAAGCCGTTGGTTAGCGATTGACCGCAGCAATGGGCAAATACACTGGGAAATAGATAGAAACAATGGAGGCCTTATTTCGCATGCAACGCCCTGTGTGTATACAGATGATTCGAGGAATGATTACCTTGTTTTTTCCAGCCTGGTTTACGGTATTTCGGCAGTCAATCCAAAGAACGGATTGATTATCTGGGAAAAATCTGGTTTTGATGCTCGAGCACTCAATTCACCGTTAGTGGCCGAGAACCTGGTTGTCGCATCTTGTGGATCAGGGGGCAGTGGAAAGACATTGATGGCTGTCACGCCAGCATCAAAAGATAAACCGGCGGCCATTGCTTATAAAATTGAAGACCGAACCGTGCCGTTTGTTCCTTCCATGATTATAGCGAAGGATCTACTTTTTACATTCCATGATCAGGGGCTTGTTGTCTGTCGAGACGTGCAGACAGGTGTCCAGAAATGGGCTCAGAAGCCAGGGGGGAAATTCTTTGGCTCACCCATCTGCGTCGAGGATAAGCTTTACTGCATGAATACTGAAGGTCAAGTAGTTATCATCAAAGCGGCTGAACGATATGAGTTATTGTCCGTAAATCCGTTGGGGGAAAAAACACAGGCTACACCAGCAGTAGCTGATGGGATTATGTACTTGCGAACTCTGACAAAAGTATTCGCACTCGGGCCGGCGAGATAATAAACTCTTCTTACAGCCGTCCTATAGAAAATCCTGAGCGGGTCTAACACAAGGTACTCTCAATCTTAACCTTCAATATAAAGGCTTCTTTGCAGATTAATGAAAGCATACCTTATAATCTTCTGAAGGCCATCACATGATTCGCAGTACGCAGATATCCTCAAAAGAATTATATGATTGATACATTTTATTCTCTCCGTCTACTTAATCCGAAAATAATGAAAAATTTTCAATAAATATTCATTTTTCCGCGAGAATTGAAGGTTTGGTACTTCCATTACTCATCAAATTTGACATCTGTGGAGACATTCTGGAGACATGAATTTATCGAAAAACATTGGCCTTTTTCTGCACATGCGAAGTCCCTGCTGGATCAATAATGCGGCAGTCCGATGCCTGCTTGACAAGCGCATGCATGACCAATCACAGTATCAGAATAAACAAAAAAGTTGCATAATGAAAGAATCCAAAGGTACGGCAAAAAAATCCATCATATCATCTGGAATTACAGCTCCACTAAGTATTACTTTGATTGAGTTTTTGCAAATTTCCAATACAGGGCCGGCATAATCAGCAGGTTCAGCAACGTTGATGTCACTAACCCCCCCATAATCACAATAGCCATAGGATGTTCGATCTCCTGTCCTGGCCTTTTACCTCCAATAGCAATCGGAACAAGGGCCAGCGCAGTCGTCAGAGCCGTCATCAGAATAGGCGACAGTCGTTCCATTGCGCCACGTATTATCAATTCCTCACTAAAAGGTACTTTTTCTTCCATTTCCAGGTTGCGATAGTGGCTAATCAGCATTACGCCATTTCGACCGACAATGCCCAAAACGGTAACAAATCCCACTATCGAACCTAATGACAATACACCCCCGCCGAGTAGGGCCGCAAATATGCTACCGGTCAGAGCAATAGGCAAACACAGCATTAAAAGTAAAGCTAACCTGAAAGAAGAAAAGTCGGTGTATACTATAAAGAAAATCCCGATAACAGATAGGACCGCCACAGCAAAAAGACGATTTTTCGACTGCTGCCGTTCGGCGTATTCTCCAAGTATTTCAGGATGATAGCCTGTTTCAAATTCTATAGCTTCTACTTTAGCAGCGATTTCACGCGCTACACTGCCGAGGTCTCGTCCGGCTACATTGCATGAGACGTCAATATGTCTGGAGTTTGCTTCACGTGTTATCTGGTTCGGCGTAGGAGCAACATAGATATCAGCAACCTGGCCCAACGGGACATGTCCACCTGTCGGAGTGTCAATAACCAATTCTTTCAAAGCCGTGACATCCTGGCGCACCTTCGGAGTACCCCATACGACACAATCAAAAATCATCTGCTCCTGATATATCTCACCGACTTTGGTTCCTTTGAGCATGGTATTAGCTGCCTGGCGGACATCACCGGGCGTCAGGCCAAACTGGGCTGCTGCTTCAGGGCGAAATTTGATTTCCACCTGTGGTATCATAGTTAAAGGCTGTACATGCAAATCGATAATGCCGTCAATTTCCTCAATGGCCCCGGCTATTTCCTTTGCCTTTTCCTGAAGTACTACAAGGTCCGGTCCAAATATACGCAATACAACAGTAGCAGCAGTCCCAGTGAGCACCTCTTTAATACGCTCCCTTAGATATGTCAGTACGTCCCGATAGAGACCTGGATAACCTCCCACCGTTTTCTGAATTTTGGCAACAGTTGCATCGTAGTCAACTTGCGGATTTATGCTGATCCATAGCTCGGTGAAATTCGATCCAACGACCTCATCAGCAACCTCAGCCCGGCCGATATGAGCACCAAAATTTCTAACACCATCAATAGACCGTAGCTCCTTACTGGCACGAATCGTGATACGATCCATCGCCTCGACTGATGTACCAGGTTTTTCGACAAAGTGCATTAAAAAATCATATTCCTTGAAACTGGGTAGGAACTCTTCACCCAACATCGTTATGACAGCTCCGGAAGCACAGAAAACCAATATTACTATTAATATAGCCCAGTTAGGGTGTTTTATCAAACAGGGTAGTACTGATTGATATCCTCGTTTCAAAAAGTTCACCAGCGGAGAATCTTTAGGATGCAGGGACGCACGGGGAAGAAAAATCAAACAAAGCGCCGGCGTGAGGGTAAGCGCTACAAACAGCGAGGCTAATATAGCTAAGATGTATGACAGAGCCAGCGGTCGAAAGAACGTACCGCTTAAACCCGGCAGAAAAAATACCGGAACCAGAACCAGCACTACAATCAAACTGCCGTATAACACGGCGCTACGCACCTCTACGGAGGCTTTTAATACTACCTCAAACGACGACAAAGGATTGCCGACAGCTCTATTGAGCCGGAGACGTCGCATGACGTTTTCTACGCTGACAATTGCATCATCAACAACCTCGCCAATCGCGATAACGAGACCGGCCAAGACCATAGTATTGATGGTGCCGCCTCGGTAGTGCAGTATCAAGGCTGCAATGATTAGAGAACAAGGAATTGCCAGTGCACTGATTATAGCAGTGTGCCAATCATACAGGAAAAGTGCTAAAACAATCACTACTAAGATACATCCATACAGGAGGGCACGATTAAGATTCTCTATGGACATTTCAATAAAGCCGGCTGGACGGAAAATGGTTGAATCAATTTCAAGCTCCGTCAGACCAGGCCGGAGTGCATCGAGCGCAGCTTCGACTTCATGTGTCACCACCAACGTATTGGCCAAGGGCTGTTTTTCCACTACAAGAAGAATACCCGGACCATCATTGATTATGGCATCTCCGATAGGGGTTCCAAAATCCTCAACCACATCAGCTATATCACTCAATCTCAGGGCAGAGCCATTGCGAAAAGCAACAACCACCTGAGCCAAATCTTTGGCTGTTTTAATATGTGAGATGTGTGAGACAGCTAATCGCTGGTTTGGTGTATCCAGGTAACCGCCACCTGTTAACTCCATGGCGTCACTTGCAGCCTGCTCAACCTGTCCGAGAGTAATATTATGCGCACGCAACCTGTCCGGATCTACTAATACTTGAAGTTGCCGGTCTCGCTCGCCCCAAATAGCAACATTCGCCACACCTGGTATCGACATAAGTCGCGGTCGGATAATCCATTTGGCCAGAGTACTCATTTCCATCTGGGTAAGTGTTTTTGAAGAGATGCCTATTTTAAGCGCCCTGCTCGTAGAAGAAAGAGGCTGGAGCATCACAGGGGGTTTGGCTACATCAGGCAATGATCCAGCCACAAGTGAAAGGCGTTCTTGTACCATTTGCCGGGCTGCCTGTAAATCTACACCCTGTTTAAAAAATAATACTACCGACGAAAGACCCATTACTGATTTTGACCGGTTTGTCTGGACCCAGGGTGTGCCGTTTAAGGCGTTTTCGATTGGTACCGTTACCAGCGCTTCAACTTCAGCTGTTGACAGGCCGGGAACTTCGGTTTGGACCTCTACATAGGGTGGCGCAAATTCCGGAAAAACATCCATCGGCGTCTGGCTAACCACACGAAAACCGACAATCATCACTATGGCCATACCAGCGACAATAGCAACCCTGAGTCGTAAAGATGTAGAAACCAGCCACCTTAACATTATTTTCCTACTCCAAACTCAGTTCCAAATAATTCTGCAGCGCCAGCACTAACCACTTTAGCTCCAACTGCCGGACCGCGGGAGAGAACTGCAAGTCCATCGAGTACGTGTAGTAATTCGGTACGCCGACGAACATATTTCTGAGGTTCAGTATTCTCATAAACCCACGTGCCACCATACATATCATAGAGAATGGACGAATAGGGCACTACCAGAGTTTGCTCGGAAACTTTAAGATTGATAGTGACACTGACTTTCTGGCCGGGTCTGTATGAAAAATCCGTGTTTGGTAATTCATAGAATATATCCACGGTTACCGACTGTGGGTCAGCAGTGAAGGATGCCACAACCGGCTCGGCAGTCTGTGTTTCAACGGCAGCAAAATCACCCAAGTTGTGCACTTTGGCCGGCTTATTTGAATCTATACTGGTCAAGTCACCAACATAAACAGGCACTTTAATCCAAACAGGATCAATGCTCGTAATTTCCACCATGGCTTCTGAAGCTGTAACAGTCTGACCCGGTGAGACGTGAACCTTTTGAATAATGCCGTCAATGGGAGATCTGACTAATAATGAGGATAAACCTTCGTCAGCCGAATCAATTTCGCCTTTTTCGAGTAACTCAATCCTGGCCTTAGCGACCTTCAAACTCGCCATAGCCTTGTACAACTGGGACTGAGCCTGCTCAAGCTCTTTAAGGCTACCGGCATTGTCATCGAGCAATTGCTGGGCTCGTCTAACTGCCTTATCGGCCAACTCAAAATCCGCCTGCCGAAGAGCAACTTCCTCCTGAACAGTCAGGATGTCCTTCCGGGGAAGAGCCAACAATAAACGATAAATTGGCTCAGAAGTTGCTATATGCTTACCGGCAGTAGGAACCAGTCCATTTTCCGGTAGTAAAAGCGTTCCAGACAGCGGAGCATTCACCGTTATTGAACGGCCGGAGACTGACACTACCTCCCCACCGTACGTCCTGTTTTTTTCGATGGAACGTACCTCGACGGCAGCCAGTTCGATTCCCAACCGTGTTTCGGCCGCTGGGGTTAATATTACAGTGGTCAGGTCGGTCTCTTTGACAGCGTTTTGAACTGTTGCCGGGGGCTGAATTTTCTCTGTCGAAGCCGTTTTTTTTGTGCATCCATAGGCCGTTATCAACGCTGATATCAAAAAGAGATATATAAAGTAGTTACGCATCATGTCACTATCTCCTGCTTATGGCTCTTCCTAACCGGGCTTAAAACATTTTCTTTCCGATACAATAATTAAGCTCTGCTGTGCTGCTGTTTAACTGGGCGACCAACTCCGTCAGGTGCATGCGTGCTTCAATGAGTTCTCTCTGAGCATGTAAAACCAAAATTAACGAAACATCCCCGGCTTCGAAAGATCTCTGGCTCTGTTCGACTGCTTGTTCTAAAGATGGGATAATATCGCTGCTCCACAAATCAAACTGCTCGTGTGCGGATATATACTTAGTATAAGCCTGTTGTACTTGAAGAATAATATTCTGGCGAATTGCCTCATACCGTTGAGCCGCCTGCTCAAGTTCCGCCTTTGCATATGCTATTTTGGCGTCATTCTGATTGAAAATAGGGATTTCCACCGAAAAACCAGGACGGATTGTAAAAGAGTCATCTTCGGTATCATCGCCATCGAGGACAGCGATAAAATTATAGACTTTGGATTTCTCCCAGCCTATACATTCGCCGGCAGCCTCAATTGCAAGCTCAGCAGCCCGCAGGTCCGGCCGGCAGGCAAAAGCTATCTTGAGTACTTCGTCGATGGATACATCAGATATTGGTGCAATCTCCGATGGAACAATATCAAATATAATATCCTCCGAGGTGATCCCAAGCAGGCTATTGAGTCTTTGTTCCAATAAATCCGCTTCCTTTGAAAAAAGATTTATAGTATCGCTTGCTCGTAGCGTATCCACATAGGAGGTATTTGCTGTAAGTTCACTTATTTCACCGGCTCTTAGACGTGCCTGGTCAAGCTGGGTTATCTGAGCCTGTAGTTGAGCCTCTTCAGTAGCCAGAATAATTCGTTCCCGCGCTAACAAAAGACCCCCATAGGTTATCTGAATATCCCTTACTAGATTCAGACCGTTTTCTATAAGATTTTCCGAAAGTCTTTGAGCGTCAAGCTCAGCAGCCGCTACACGATGTGGTCTCTGCCATAGGGCATCAATTGGAATATCCAGCGCCGTCTCGAGCAGTTTTGGGTTAATCGGAAACAGCACAGAAAATACCGGATTGCTCAGCATATTAGCTTCCAGTAATTCCGCACGGGCGAAGCCCAAAGCTGCAAGGTCGGTTTGAAACTGGGCATTATTCCAGAGGGCCAGAGCCACTGCCTCGTCCTGTGATAGGCCGTCATCAAGCGTCACCCATTCAGGGATATCGAATTGACCTGGTTCAGAGGCCTGTCTCAAGGTATAATCGGTACGTTCCCTAATGCCTTCTGAGATATTGGAAAAATCATAGGATGCTTCTTCATTAGGAGAGCGGGGAGAGCAGCCAACTATTAAAAAAATCGAAAAAACAAGATGAATTTTTCCACGCATATTCTCTCAACATTGTTATAGTGATTACATCCAGTCTGTCATTATCTTACGTATTGTGACGACACCTTTCAAGAAGAAATTATTTCAGTAAAACGAACAATTCTATTCTTTTGCTCCTGCTGGAAAGGTGTCGGGGATGTGGGGGTAAAGACCTCCGTAGTCGGGTCGAGGGCTGGCGCGGTAAGTCCGTTTCCAGCCCCCGCCTCTTCAAACGCAGCATGCAGTTTTCCCGCACTACGCTTACCTATATGCTTCTCACCAAGGTTTATGTGACTTATCATGCTGGAATTGCTTTCGCCGATGATGGTTTCGGCCCGAGGACATGATAATCATCAAAGTCCCAGTTCCTAATATATCTCCATTGGTTACTCCACTTCTTCCAGCCGAAGCCTTTACGCTGCCATGAGCGCCAGGCCGGTTCAGCCTTCGCCTTGATGTATATTCCCCGTCTCAGGTCCTGCAAACTTATGGTCGATTTTATCATGTCGACCTTGCCTTCCATTTTGTCGGAGAAATTACATATAGCAGGGTTCCTTTGCTCCGCGAGCGTTACCTCGCCTCATAGCTCTTACGAACCCATCCGCCACCCTCTCGCCTTCGACTGATTTCCCTTAAAGGTTATACAGCCTACCTATCTCCGTCGATTTCTCGATGGGGCGAGGAGGGCTTCGCCAGTTGCTCAGCGTGTCCTTGCCACCGTGCCGTCGCTGTTACCCCGCCGGAGGAAACTGCCGCTTTAGCCAGTATACGACAGATTCTACAGTCTTCGACATTAAGTAACTGTCTTGACCTCCGAGGCTATCGGTTTCGAGGCTACTCCTACGTTCACACATGTTACGGCCCGGTGACTCGCTCACCATCCCTTACGATGGCTTTGTCAATGGGCTTCAGGTCATTCGATTTACCTCCTGCCTGCCATCCAAGCTACGGGGTCTCTGGCTTCTGCCCCGGAAAGACTAACTCTTTCTGAACACGCCAGCCTTAGCTGGTCGCACTACTCAATCCGATTTTATCTTTAAAATTCTTGAAAAGATTTGTTTTTGGGCAAGAATTTGAGATTTAGTGCTTCCATCAATCAGTAAATTTGACATTTGTGGTGTCAAAATGGTGACATGATGTCACCTGGAAATCAGGGTGTTTTCCAGCTCCTGAAAAAGGTGAATTTGAGTGTATTCTATCACTGTTCTACAGCTTCCGTTAGCGGCAGATTGCTTTAACAAAAAAGATATGATAGAATAACATGCTGGCGCGGCTTGCACCAGGACCGTGCAGGCAAATCATTAAACAAGGATTTGTCGGCTGTCAGTGGAGAGCGAATATGATTAGGGCTTTACATATCGGGTTGTTTATTCAAATAATGCTGGCCGGCTCGGGGAGCGGTCCCGGGGAGTATGTTCGCATCGAACGGCTTTCCGAGCGTGTGCTGCTTGCATACTGGTTGGGGACCGGCCGGTGCAACTTGACTGCGATCCAGTCCGAGAAAGGCCTGGTCATCATCGATACAGAAATGTCCCCGCGGATAATGGCCCCGATCAAGGAGAGGATTGAGAAGGAATTCGGGCGTAAAGACTGGGCGTACGTCATCAATACACACGCGCACATGCACCACGCCAGCGGCAACAGTCTCTTCAAGGGTGCCGTGGTTGTCGGGCACGACAATCTGCCCAGGGACATGGAGTGGTTGGTGCATAAGCAGACGGACCCTGCCAGGAAGAGCAAAGACCTCGATCGCGCAGGTCAGACCCTTCGAAACCTGTCGGCTGTCCTGCCTCAAGTTTCACGAAATCGTCGGCAGGTAAGACAGATCCGGGGCGAGATTGAGTTCTGGAAGCTGTATGTGCAGGACATGGAGGAGGGTTATGAAGTGGTCCCGCCATCACTAACGTTTGCCGACCGGCACACGTTGGATCTGGGTGACCTTCAGTTGAAATTGGTGTTCTTCGGTAAGGGACATAGTCTGTCCGACATCCTGGTTTACGTTCCGGAGGAGCGGCTACTGGTAACTGGAGCAATTGTGTACCAGCGCCGTCACCTACCCGAGATTGGCGAAGAGTCGGAACTCCAAGACGTGCATCGCTTCCTGGAGGTTCTAAACAAGTTTCTCGCTGAAGGAGTGAAGATCGATCATGTGATCCCGTCGCACAGCCCACCGCTTCGGCAGAATGATCTTCGGCCAGTTCTGGACTATTACCAGAGCATGCTCAAGGAGGTGCGCGCGGCCCAGCAGGAAGGACTTACCCTGGAGCAAACCACTGAGCGACTCGCCGTGAGGATGAAGTTCCCCGCATTCCGTATACCACCTCCGGGCGATTGGGCCCATGGCATGCACGAACGCAACATGAGGAATCTTTGGCGCATCCTGCGAGAAGAAGAACAGCAGCCAGAAAAAAAGACGCCATGATCCCTCCGTAGGAAATAGCCACACACAGAAGGCGCTGTTCCACTATCATCTTATATAGCAGGAATATCTAACTTGCACATGCATATTGATATCACCAAAATTGATACATTTCTTTCCTATCTGTCTACTTAATAATTACGAGTTTTTGTATCGTGTAGCCGACACAAATGCTCTATTGGACTGAACCGCTGACGTCATTGAGCCAGTTCAGGACTTGCGAGGGCAGGATGACCGCCTGTGCTGGGAAAATCTTGTTAAGTGATGAGAAATCCAGGGTCAATGTATGTCGAAAAAGAGCCGAAATGTTCAATCTATGGCCGATTCGCAGATTTTGACCCGTGTGAAACGCCAAGGAGATTGACATGGAGCAGGTAGTCCAGATAAAATGACACACTATTGCGTTCGGGAGCACTGTTTATGAACTCATATGGGAAATGTCGGATAAAGACAAATGGAAAATCCCGACTATAAGCAGTTAGGCCATTTGTCTAGCACGAAGTAGCACAACTGAGCCGGGTCAACTCCCGATATGATACTAACCTGGTTTCGGCTAATTCCCGCTTCCTGTATTGCTTGCCGCAACTGAGATTCAATGCCTTTTGTCTTGGGCGACCTTTTCATAGTTTCCAAATATATCGCATCAAATGTGCATTGTCAACTAACGCATTTTGGATCGCATATTTTCTGTGAGCTCTTCGGTTTCTTCGGCTGTATTTTTAATATCCGAAAACAAGTAATCTCCATATAGCTTTGCTATCTTGGAAGCACTGATGATGTGGTCATCAGCCTGTCTATAAGTGATCCGGTTTACTTTGGCTTGATATACCGCTGGGTCAGGAAGCTCATATCGTGTAGCAAACCAAGAAGCTCTTTCAAGTGAAAGTGTCCAAGACCAACTCCTTACTCTACGCCGTCCCCGTTTTCCAACAACACCCCGAAAAATAGTAAAAATATCTTTGTCAGGTAATGAATCACCCGCAAATCACAGTTTCGACATTGGCAACGAGGATGCAGAGGAAGAAGAACGCCGTATTGTCCAGAGACTTTGAGAGCAAGGTCGTAGGTTCGAAACGCGCCCCCGTGCGCTTGTCAAACGGGCGTCGGACCACTGAAAAAACAGCGTAATTCCAATAATTGCTCTTTGAAAAGAGAATATTCAGGTATGTGTCAGTGAACAAAAGCCCTCGGACATATCAAACTCAATCAAAATGAAAGAGTTGTGCTTCAATGTTTGAAGTTTTGAGGGACTTTCCATGTGTTAAGCCAACATGAAAACCGAGACGAGTCCGTAAACTACGCAGCTTTTTTAAGCCGATACCCAGTGATCCGTGTTTCCTGGAATCGATGATGTTCGATATTACACGGAACCTTTTTTGCGTTACGTTTCGGCTTCTCCGGCTTTTTCTCGTAATAGACATCATCAGGTCGAAGACCATCCAAGGCCATGTGTGGTCGCCACCGGTTATACCAATTCTCATATTCTTCACACAACATGGTCAAGTGATCAAATCCTTTAATGATCGGAACTCGTTTTAGCCATTCGTATTTCAATGTTTTAATCACTCTCTCTGTCACAGAAATTGAGCCATGTTTTCCTACTGATCCAAAGCGAGGTTTCACCTTCCAATTGTCAAGTAGCTCTGCAAAAGCATCTCCAACGAAGACCTTGGCTTGATCTGAAATGATGTGTTTGGGTGAATCGTGCTTTTGAAAGGCATCTTCTAAAGCTTCAATGATCCATCCCGCATTGGGACCTTCCAGTGGAGTCACGGACATGACTTTACGGGAAAAATGATCAATCACAACAAAGATATGAATAGGCCAGAGTCCCCAACACAAAAGCATTGTGGTCTCGACAGACCAAACGTGATTAGGGTACCAGGCAGGAATGGAGCGGAATTCTGTTTTCCCTTCAGTTTTCTTCGGGATTGTTGATGATACAGGAGCCTTTTCGAGGTTTGGGCCTATTGAGGATATTGCGAACCGTAGAGGCTGAAATGAAGATGTTCAGCAATGCCAGTTGATTGGCAATCCGAACACGTCCCCAATCAATGTTTGATTTCGTGATTTCCCAGATCAGAACTGCGATTTCCATGGGTGTTTTATTCGCAGGACTGCAGGACTGCTGTTGATCTTCGATCTTATGCCGCCACCGGTAGAGAGTAGATCTGGCGATGCCAAAATACTCAGTTACCCTGCGCCTTGGTATCTGGAATGCTTCCATTTGCCAGAGGATGAAAAGCTTTTCGCGAAGGGTATATCGAGGGTTCTTCTGTTTCTTCTTGATCCCTTTTTGAAGGATTGATACCTGCATTTTTAGCTGGTCAACCATGTCTCTGAGAAAGAGGATTTCCTTGTCTTTTTCATTGATGTCCGTGGTGGCAAGACGTCTCAAACTGCGTTTCCGAGCCCTTCCTGAGAATCGGGCAGCAATTAAGGCTGCTTTGATGATCAGCGATACAGCAAAGTTGATGATGTCGAGGTTCTTGTTCATGATGCCTGTTCTAATGTTCCTCCAAGGTATATAGAAAGCCAATTTGAGACAGAGATTATAGCCGAAAGTGGGTAAAATGGCGAGCGAGGAGCCCAAGGATGTAAACGTCTATTTTGTAAAAGGTTAGACTAAATGTCACGTGGTACTATTGGCCCTTGACAAGCGCAAGAATTATCTTTCTTACCTCTGCGGAAAGGCTGGGCCAAGCTCTAACAAGCTCTACCAATTCAGGGTACCTCTCAACAACCAACGCCAAGTATGACGCCAAGTCAGTTTCAGGGGAGTTCGTAAGTGCTTGATTATCAAGGAGGTTAGGTATTTTGTGCTCTGGTTTTGTAAACCAGTGGTTGTCGGTTCGAATCCGACCGTTGGCTTTTGTAATTTCCTTTCACGATATCCACAATGTGGTTTATAGCCAAACAGGATTTGATTTCTACCCCACTATGTGCTATGATAGTAACATTAGAGTTGGTCTCATAATTACAGACTATTGTGATCGGATGCAAATCCGTGGATTTGAGGTGGGCACGCATGAAAAAGACATTGTTTCTTCTATTATCAGCCGCTGTTTTAGCGACTATTTACAGAACTGCCTGGGCACCTGTACCTGCGTCTCCTGTGCAGGTAGCACAGGTGCAGGCAGCAGATAACCCGCAACCTATCCACGCCGGAACGCGAATACTTCACAGCGGCAGCTTGATTGTGGAAGTGGGTGACCCCGGTTCGCCGGATTGTCGCTGGAACCAGGGGCTCCGTTTTTCACCCCTCGCCAATGTGATACGAGTGCAGCTCAATGACCGTGATTTCTGTTATGCGCCGATTAACGGGGGTGCTCTTAATTATCTGGGTGGGCTGCCCATGGAGTTTGATATCGGGCAGGAGTCATTTCAGCCCGACCCTCCGGGATATAACGAGGGCTCTAACGGCTCTGCATTCATTAAAATCGGCGTGGGCATCCTCAAGCGCAACGCCTCGCCATACAATTTCAGCTCCAGCTACCCGGTGGTGGAGCTGGCTCAGACCACAACCACCTGGGAGCCGGACAGGGTCCGTTTCGTCCAGACATTATCCGGAACAGCCAACGGATATTCCTACCAGCTTGAGGAAGACGTGATTGTCAAAAATGACAGAATCCTCATGCACTATGTTTTAACGAATACCGGCACAAAGACATTCACTACAGAGCAGTACCTTCATAATTTCCTGACCTTTAGTCAAAGAAATGTGGGACCCAATTATAGAGTGTACTTTCCGTACCAAATGACGACATCGCCCCAGGTACAGGAATGGGAACCACCGGTATTAAAGATGGTGGGCAGAGGGCTCAAGTTTGCAGACAGCAATCCACCAATGGTGGGCCTGGAGAATATGATCCTGTATACGAAAACCATCTCCAGTGTTCCCAAGATCTGGGTCTACAAACCGGATGATTACCTCGGTCCTGATACGATTGCGATAGAGCAGAGTGATACCGGCCAGCGGGTCATAATTGATTCATCGCTCAGATCGGCCTATGTCGGCGTTTGGACCACCTCCTACCAGGTGTCGCCCGAACAATTCTTAATCGTCACCCTGGCACCCGGAGAACACGCTACGTTTACGCGTACTTACAAATTCTCAACAGATGGCTCGATGCCACAAGACTGTACAGGCGACCAAATCATCAATGGAAATGACCTGTTGGCGCTTTCCTCGGCTTGGCTCAGTGAGCCGGACCAGACGAATTGGAATCCTTCCTGTGATGTGTCAGACCCTGCCGACGACCGGATAAACAACAAAGACTTTGCAATCCTGGGTCGGGTATGGGGCCAAGATGCCGCCAGCCCGGCACCGGTAGCGTACTGGCCGCTGAACGAGACTGCGGGTATGGTCGCTGCGGACAGCGCGGGCCCTTACGATGGTTCTCTGTTGGGCTTCTCCGCGGATGATTCTCAGTGGGTGACCGGCCGTTTGGGCGGTGGCCTTGAGTTAGACGGCACGGACGATTATGTGGAAGTAGAAGGCTGGCCCGGCATCTGCGGCAAAAAAAACCGTGCGGTCTTTGCCTGGCTCAAAACGCAGGGAATTCCTATCGGCAAGCTTCCTATAGTCACCTGGGGGCAGAAGCAACCGGGGGCATACTGGCTGCTGGAGGTCGATGAGGACCAAAGACTCAGGCTATCTTGCGAATCAGGATTCATTTCCGCGAACGAACAGCAGGTAGGAGACGGCAATTGGCATCATGTAGCCGTTGTACTCGATCCGGTTGACACCGAACGTCCCCTCATAAGCGATGTCTTACTCTATGTGGACGGCGAACGCAGAACGACTTACAAGATGGAAGAGGCGGAGATAAACACCGGCTGTATCGAAAATGTACGCATTGGCGGGACACACGGCCCTGAAAACAATACCTTTGCAGGCACCATAGATGAAGTGGCGATATTTGACGTGGTTGTAGGCCTCACCGCCGTCCAACAAGCCTATATACAATAAGGAGTGGACCAGTTACCCCTTACTATTGTTATTAGGTACCAGAATATTCGGGAACATCTCCCAGGCATGGTCAGGCTCGCAGGAGTCGCTCCGGCTCGCTAAGCTCGCCTAAGTGGCAGCACACATCTTGCTATACCAAATTTACAGAAACACTATTATACCAATTGCATTTAATTACTGCGCTCCTTGTGTTTAGCACAAAAGGGTGGCAGCCTCAAGCGCAGCTTGGGGATGGCTCGCTGCTCTTTATAAAGCGCATCTTTTAATTACAATTGGTATTACACCAACCTGCCGGGTGGACCACATGAAAAAAAGGCCGGCTAAGAACCGGCCTTTTGCAACGACATTAAATACATAACTCTTAAAATTCATACTTTACGCCCACAGTAGCCCAGGTCTCGTCCGAATCAGGATTGATGCTACTGTCCATTGTTACCTGGTGATACACTCCCGGAGTTAGAGTTACGTTCTCGGCCAGTTCGAAGTCCGTAGCGATACCGAAGACCGCATTTGTCCAATCATGGTCCACAACTCCACCCCTGGGATCCACACCATCGTTATAAACAACTTCCCCGTGCAGCCTTAAAATCTGCTCGGGCACGTTAGGCAGAAGGTCCTCTAAGGGTAAGCCGTAGTCTAACATAAAAATATGGGCAAAGCCCGAAGCGTTTCCACCCACCGCCGAACCTCCCTCGGACGGCCACAGCTTGACAAGAACGTAAGTGGGAACCAAGCCTTCCACCGGTAAAACTTCCGGCCAGGAAAGAACCGCGTGTATTTCCTGCAAGTCCGCAATCTGGCTGCTCATATCCGGGAAGTTAAAATACCTCCATCCGAGCATATACTGTGTGGCATAAGATTCGTCAGCGAAAAGGGCGTTCTTGTAGAACAGCGTATAGTCCCAACGTTCTGTAGACTCGTGTCCGCTTGAATTGGCCCTGTGGCCTTCGACGCTGACACCAAAGCCAGTGCCATACAAATCCAGGATAACCGACGGCTGAATTGCGCTTTTGTCGTTGTAAACATCGATGCCGCGCCAGAGATACTTACTCTGATAAGTTACATCGACCGCTCCATGCAGCTCTCCCTGGGCCCACACCGGAACAGCTGCCGCCATTACAATAATGGCAACAAACAACACTATCTGTTTCATAACAATCTCCTTTCAAAAAACCGCATTTCTATACAAAACAAAACCCTGCTACAATTTTATATCCATAAACCCCATAAAAGACCTACCATTTGCCGCTTTTCCTCATTTCCGCCTTAGGCAGATTCTCAAGGTCTTTGAGATTCTTTTGCAGTTCTTCTTCCGGAAGCTCGTAATCAACAAGTTTTCCGGATAGAAATGCATCATAGCCCAAAAGGTCCATCAGGCCATGGCCGCTGTAGTTAAACAGAATGACCTTTTCCTTGCCTTCTTCCTTTGCCTTCTTGGCTTCATCAATAACGGCAGCAATCGCCTGACTGGTTTCCGGTGCAGCGATAGCACCCTCCGTTTTAGCCCACGTCATAGCGGCCTGATATGACTCAAGCTGATGATATGACCTCGGTTCCAGCAGACCCTCTACGATTGCCTGGCAAACCAGTGGTGCCATGCCATGATATCGCAGCCCTCCGGCGTGAATTGGAGGCGGCACAAAGGCATGACCGAGCGTGTACATCGCCAAAAGCGGTGTCGTACAAGCTGTGTCTCCAAAATCATAAGCAAAAGGTGCACGGGTCATAGTCGGGCAGGCCGTCGGCTCTACCGGAATGATTTGAATATCGGCGCCGTTGATTTTATCAGCGACAAACGGGAAAGACAAACCTGCGAAATTACTACCGCCCCCGGCACAACCAATAATTATGTCCGGCAGTTTCTCTCCTGCCGTCTCCAGCTGTTTCTTCGCCTCAAGACCGATTATTGTCTGATGCAGCAGGACATGATTTAACACGCTGCCCAATGAATAACGGGTCTTGCCGGAAGGATCGGTTACAGCTTCTTCGATAGCCTCACTTATAGCTATGCCCAGACTGCCCGGCGTATCGGGCATTTTTTCCAGAATCATTCTGCCGGCGTTGGTCTCGTTACTTGGGCTGGGAACGCAATTGGCGCCCCAGACCTGCATCATAATCTTGCGGAAGGGCTTCTGGTCGAAACTTATCCTTACCATAAAGACCTTGCATTCAAGCCCGAGTAACTGACAGGCAAAGGCAAGAGCGCTGCCCCATTGGCCGGCACCGGTCTCGGTCGTCAGCTTCTTTATCCCGAATTGCTTATTGTACCAGGCCTGTGCGACCGAGGTATTGGGCTTGTGACTGCCCGGCGGACTGTAGCTCTCGTCCTTGTAATAAATACGCGCAGGGGTCTCCAAATACTTCTCAAGGTACACAGCCCTCTTCAAAGGCGCAGGACGCCAGCGGTACAAAATATTAAGAATTTCCTCCGGGATGTCTATCCAGCGCTCGGCACTGACTTCCTGCTCTATCAAATTCATCGGAAATACCGGGGCAAGCATATCCGGCGAAACAGGGTTGCCGTCTGGGCCAAGAGGCGGCAACAGCGGCGTAGGCAAATCCGCCGCCAGATTATACCATTGTCGAGGAATATCACTTTCTTTCAGTTGGATTTTCTGCTCCATTGTTTAACCTCCAAAAACAAGCATATCAATACTGGAAACACAGGAAATTCAGAATATAGTATGGCCATGGACACACGTCAAATAAATTTTGGAAGTTTTTTTCCCAGATATTGGACAAAATTAACGCCCCCCGCTTCTCTGTTTTTCTACAAATTCTTTTTTGAACACATCCCAAAGGGGATTATCGCACCGCCGAACGAGCTCTTCATGCCCTTTTCCCTGCTCGCTCCAAAACGCGAGCTTCTCACCAGACACCGCCGCCGACGCGTTTACGACAAGGAGCATTACCGCCAGGAAGCCAATATGCCGAAGAATTGTAATAGCTTCTCCTTAGACTGTTAAAAAACTCAAAACTAAAAATCGCAGATCCGCCGTAGCTTTCGCAAAGGTGGACCAAAATCTCAGCTAAGGTTATTTGTTAGGGACAGTCACCGTTTCCTGTGGACTGTCCACAGCCAATAATAGGTGGCTATTCGACTATTCTATTATTTCACCCCGCCTGCACAGTCTAAGGTCAAACAAAATACAAATGCAAACCAGACTTTACCTGTCTATGCCCGCACTCTTTATTCCGCCACAGCACTTCTTGTATTTCCTGCCGCTACCACAGGGACAAGGGGCATTGCGGCCGATTTTGGGTAACTGCTCTACTATAGGGATCGGTGGTGAAAGGTCTCCGAGGTCAGGTTGGGCAGACAACTTTCGCCCCATACGCCGAAGATTGTATTCGACCATATACCGCTGCACAGCTTGTTCGTCTTGCGTATCTACCCCATCGGCTCTCGCTTGCATTATAAAACTCTTGGCCATCCCCCAATACTGTGGATTCATGCCATTAGCAACAATTGTGTCAGCCCAGCCACGGATAGTTTCAACTAAGCTAAAAGTATCGGTCAGTATGCCTTCAGATTCCAGCCACCTCAGGAAAACCTCGGTTACGGGGGCTACTTTTTCAAACAGGTCCCGCTCGGCGCTAATTTTACGCGGGTATATCTCCAGCAGTACTTCTCTCAGCGTGTTTTCATTAAGCTCCTCCGGGCTGCTGCCGGCATAAACCCAGGCATATTCCAGCACATGATTTGCAATAAAGCCTGCATCCTCGAAGAGTTCCTGAGCAAGTTCTGCTGCCTCCGAAGACTCCAAAAAACGCTCGGTCAACTCCCCGGCTCGGAGAATCACTGTATCACTCTCATACTCATCGTCTGTGTTTTCCTCTCTGGCATACCAGTCTTTTGCCATCTGCCATCGTGGCTCAAACCATTCTTTAACCGGCTTTTCCCATAAGTTTAACGGAAGAGTATAATCCAAACGCCCCTTCAAGAGCTTTAAGGCATCTGCATAATCACCGCTGCAAAACGACCTCGCAGCTTTCTTTTTCAAGCGCTTTAGAAGCTTGCCGCACTCGGTGTATTTCATAGCAGCTATAGTCCAGGCAGCGTTGATAGCTTCTATCGGTTCAATCTCTCCACGATCTGCCTGTTGAAGTGATTCTGTGCATATCTGGATTACGCGGTCACAAATTTCAGTGTCGTTGCTTTTTGCAGCCAATTCTGTAAGGCCCCACAAGTGGAACCACGCACCTTCATGGTCTGGTTCTTTAGCTATCGTATCCAGAACAGCCGGTAGAATCAAAGGACCCATTGAGCCGCAAGCCGCCGCCAAAACCTCCATTAGTATGTCAGCATCTTCCCATCCGGCTTCAGCCAGTTTTTCAACTAAGAAGGTGCCAATTTCACTGCGCCTCTCATCGCTAAGCTGCGGCGCCGACAGGGCGAATATCGCCGGAACATAAAACTCTTCGTAATGTTCGTGTTCGTACCCGGATTCCAGGGTTTGCTCGTACAATTCGATAAGTGCATCTACTACCGATGGATCAACTACTACCTCCGCGGCGAACTTATACAACGCCGACCAGGGGATGTCTCCTTCTGCATGTTTTAAGGCCTCCCAGGGAAGTTGTGTGGTTTTATCTTCCATTGTGTTTTACCTTTCAGAAAATCCGTTTTGAACCGAATTCGCAATCTCTTGTTAATAGACAATTCAATAACTACCCGTCTTAATTTAAGGGGGCATCAGAGTTTTATCAAGGATGTTCTGCGCTGATATTCGAATAAAAAAATGCCGGAGCAGATTTTCTTAAATAATATATGCCTGTCTCGGCTCGGCCGAGCCAAGACGGGCCTAACCTCCATTTTGCATAACTCTATTGTTATTTCCCAAAGCAGGTCAAAAAGGATTCTTCCGTATCCCCACCAAGGCATCAAGGTAAATTCACCCGCTCAGTCAGAATCGTCACGACGCCGGTCGTAGAAACCGGACACAGACCGGCCTCGCGATGGATACCTTATGCCCCGTCGGCTCAAGCGCGCCGCTTTCCTGGTCGACACGAAAGACGACGACACTGTCCCCGCCCTGGTTGGCGACGAGGCAGAACTTGCCCGTCGGGTCGATGTTGAAGTTCCGCGGCGTTTTGATATCAGCCGTCTCGTGCTCGACAAAAGTCAACGTCCCTTTGGCCGGGTCAACCCGGTAAACCACAATACTGTCGTGCCCCCGGTTCGAGCCGTAGAGAAACTTCCCGCTCGGGTGCACGCGTACCTCAGCGCATGAATTTGACCCGTCAAAGGCGTTCGGAAGCGTCGTGATGGTCTGCACCTCCGTCAGAGCGCCCGAAGCCGACTCGTAGGCAAAGGCGGTTACCGTGCAATCGAGCTCGTTGATTACGTAGGCGTACTTCCCGCTCGGGCCGAAGGCAAAGTGTCGCGGCCCGGCGCCGGGTCTGACCTTTGCAAACGCAGGACTATTGGCGACTATCGTCCCCTTTTCAATGTCCAGCCTGTAAATCATAACCTTGTCGATTCCGAGGTCGGCAACAAAGGCAAAGCGGTCGTCCGGGCTGACGTTGATGGAATGTGCATGTGGCCCCTTCTGGCGCCCGGGGTTCACGCTGGAACCGGCATGCTGCACAAAGCCGGCCGGTTCTCCGAGTCCGCCGTCCGATTTGATTGGAATCACCGAAGCGCTCCCGCTGCCGTAGTTGGCGACGAGCACATTTTCCCCCGCATGGTCGATGCTGACGTAGCAGGGACCCGAACCGCCCGAGGGCTTTTGGTTGAGCAACTTGAGTTCTCCCGTGTCCCTGTCAATCGCATACGCACTGACACTGCCGGCTCCGCCGGACTCACTGACCGCATACAGAAACTTCCCGTCGGGATGAATCTCGAGAAATGATGGATTCCTGACCTCAGCCGCAAGAGCCGGATTGGAGAGTTTTCCCGTCTCGAGGTCAAGCACGCTGCGGTAGATTCCCTTACTGGAATTCTCTCCCCTCGACGTATACGTTCCGAAATAGACGGGGAGCGATTTCGCGGTAACTGTTGATAGCGCCGCAAATGAAAACACTGCAGTAATAAAAGCTTTAATGCCCATACGCAAACACCTCCTTATACCAATGATTAATATTGAATATCAAATCCTTCGCCGCCCGTTACCTGATATCGAACGAAAAGCTCAGCGGCGTGCCTTATTGCGTGTCTTCTGTAGCGCTTGGTGCAGCAGCCGTATTCTCAGGTTGTTTTTTGTAGACACGAACATAGTCCACCTCAAATTTTGCCGGAAACTTCGTATTTGAGGGATTACCTCCAGCTGAACCGCCGATAGCGAGATTCATGATTATGTAGTGTGGCTGCCGGAATGGATTCTTTCCCTCTTTGTCTTTGTTGAACGTTTTCTTGAGGTCGATCGTATTCAGAAGTATATCGTCAACATAGAGTTTTATGCTGTCCACATCCCAGTCCATCCGCCATATATGGAATTTCTTGGACCAGTGGGGGTCGTTGAAGTCGGTGATAGGTATTTTGATGTCATCCCACTTGGGTACCCATCGCTTCTCTGTGCCCCAGGCTGCATTTGCCAGGAGCATGTCTTGATAGTATTCCATGATGTCAATCTCGCCGCTACTCGGCCACCGGCCTTTGATACCTAACGTCCAGAAGGCAGGCCAGAGGCCGGCACGAGTGTCGATCCGGCCTCTCATTACGAAGCGTCCGTACATCCAGTTGTGCAATCCCTTGGTTGTAAGACTGGCAGACGTATACTCTGCATATTGTCTGTTCTCTCTCCAGCTTTTACTGTTGGGCTTGTGATGGGGGTTAGGCTTGCGTTCGCGTCGGCCCTCAATGATAAGCAGACTATTTTCGCATCGCGCATTATCCGGCTGATACCACTGGAGTTCCTCATTCCGGACGAAGCCGCGCTCATAGGTCCAGTTGCAAGGGTCCGGCCGACCATCTTTGTCAAATTCATCCGCCCAAAACAGCTTGTATTCAGTAGATGACTGATCGTTCTTCTTGACTTCCCCCAGGGAGGTTGTCGCCTGTGCTATGACTGTTGAAGCCAAAATAAGGACGAGATATACCATTACAAAAATGTGCCTTCGCTTCATAGTACTCCTTTTCATTGCTAAACTACTGATTATATGATTTCCGTATAACGAAAAGCTCACCGGCCGCAATAGAGCGTATTGGAATCGCCGTCCATGTGCAGCACGCAGTTGGGCAGTGCGTTTTACTGCCTCGTATAGAAAGCTCTGAATCTCCGAACTGGAGGCTCTTCTTGATCAATGTAATCCTCGAATGACACCTCTGTCAAGCCGCATTTCTGGAACTCAAGAAGTTCTGAGCGCCTCAAGGGCCAGGGCATCTTCCCTTCCGTCTCCGCAGCTTCTCTGCCTCTCGATATAACAAGAAGGGATCCGCCCACAGTCACAAACTTACTAATGGCTGCGATTGCTTTCATGCGCAATTCCGCAGGCAAGACCTGCAGGGTGTACGACTCTAAGACAAAGTCGAAACAGTCTTGCCAATCCTCGGGGCTCTGGAACAAGTCCATCACCAGATATTTGACTCTCGAGTTCGGAAAACGTTGGCGACACCAGGCGATGGCTGTTTCTGAAATGTCGAAGGGGGTGGTGTCAAATCCTCGTTTAGTAAGTTCCTCCGCATCATCGCCCAATCCGCACCCGACCTTGAGCGCCCGTTTTCCGTCACCACTCACACAGTGCCCATCGAGCCAACATACGAGATTCGGATTCACTGCAAGATCCGCCCAAGGTACCACCGACGCATCTCCATCGGCACATGCGTAAAGATCCTCGAACCAACCTAAAAAATCGCCGTTGGTCAGATGCCGATGTGCGATCTCCCTTGCCGTTGCTCTCTGTGATTCATCCATGTCTTTTCATCCTGCCCAACGCTCGGCACGAGCCACGAGCCTTAGACCGTCGGCTCGACGCCGCTGTTCGGCAAAGTTACTCCCACTTCTGCAATTCGATGATGTTTCCCTCGGGGTCGCTCAGATATACAAACGTGATTCTGCCGGCACCAGAAATATCCACAGTGACCAGCTCACCAACGCACCTGCCACCTGCTGCGATTACCTCGTCCCTGGCTGCTTCGACGTCGTCAACCTCGAAGGCAAGATGCGCAAGGCCCGGACGATTGATTGCTGTTTCCGGCCGCTTCTCTGCTATATTGTACTGGAATATCTCGAGCGTGGGCCCGTTATCACCATAACCCGGCAGCCGTAAATGAATGCCGCGCACCTCAGCGCCGGGCACACCCGTACAGCGCTCGACCCATTCTCCGGTACCGGCCCTCTCCGGAGGAACTGGAGTACAGCCAAGAATCCGCTGGTAGAACTCAGCAAGCCTTCGCCACTCCCGGGCAACGATGTTTGTGTGTTTGTATTTGGCCTTAATCATTTCCCTGCCGAACCTATGCAAATCAGCCACTGAGATAAAAGGTCGGCTGGATTTGCTTGTTTGGATGGCTGACCGTTATCCTCGTTTCTTTTTAGGCTCCACAATTAACTGTACGCGAACGTTCCTTTCAGAAGCGTAACTGAGTAACTTTGTGATACCCTTACCAGCGTCTTCTAAATCACCCGGGGCAATCTTCACGGTAGTCATGCCTCGAGCGCGAGCTTCAGGGTTAGTACTCGTACTGAGTTTAATAACTTGGTCGGTCAACCATCCACCAAAGCGCTTTCCTATCTCGGTCAGTGCGCCTGCTAAGAATATACCGCTGCCAGCCAGCACTAACCCAATGATGATTTCCCACTCGTGAGTCCGTTGAACCTCAAGCTTAATAGTGCCTTTCTCGCCAACATTCGCTAGATTAAATGGTTCCTCTGTCAAACCATAGAGAAGTGGCCCTACGTCAACCTCATTTACGTACCAATTCTCTTCTGGATCTTTCCGGTAAATCGCAATCTCCAACCTCTTAGTTTCTTCAGACATTCTAATCACCTCCCGTGCATGTCTTTCCCCACTCTAACTATGTTTAAAAGTTTTGCCTGCAATAGCCCTGCAGTTCACGAGCGGCGAGGACGTTAGCCCGCACCCGACTCCGGCGAATTGTAAAACGCCTAAAAAGCAAAATCTAAAAGACTATAGCCGCGTAGCCGACACTGTCGGCGCTTGTGGTGCCCATTTTGCGGAGCATTACCTCATTACTATTGGCGTGGGCAAGCAATAAACCCTCTGTTTTTCCGACTTGTTTTGCGGCCGTGATTGCTGCTGCGGCTGCGCCGGGACCGCAGGCATTGCAGTTCTCAGCGGCACTTGCAAGCAAACGTTCCGGCTCAAGCTGCAGGGCCAAATCAATAAACTTTTGGTCATTGACACTGTCAGCCCATTTCAAAGCGTCCGCACTTACGCCCATCGGCGTAAAGCCGTAACGCGGGCCGTAATGGGTCAAATCGGTCGAGCCGATGCAAACGATTTTCTTGTGCACGTCTTTGTTGATAATATTACCAACAGACGTACCCAACGCTACGGCCTGCTCTCTCGGCGGGACGATAATGGGCAGTATCTTCGCACCGGGGAACAGATACTGCATAAACGGGACCTGCACCTCGATACTGTGCTCGGCCCTGTGGGCGCTGGTGTCGCTGACGGCCGAGCCGGTGCTCAATACGGCATCGGCCAGCTCTTCATCAATGGCGACCTCGCCGAGGGGCGTTATCCAGCTGCCCCTGTCATAAACAGCCGGCGATTGGCCGAAGTAACCGTGGGCGGCCCCGAATATTACAAAGGTATGGACCTTTTCGTGCTGCTGCTTTACGGCTGAGAAGACCATAGCAGCCAGACTGCCACTGAAAGTCCAGCCGGCGTGCGGAACAATGCCCGCTACTATCGTTTCAGGCAACGGCTCGCTCAGCGTTCTTGCATCAAGGCACTCGTTGATTTCGTCTATGCAGGAGTTGTGCTGGCCCGGATAAAACTGACCTGCGACAATAGGTTTTCTTTTTTGCATCCTTGGCACTCCCTTAACTGATGCGCGACTCTTATTTCAGATTTGCACCCGATTACAGAATTTTATCCCGCTACACCCTATGCCATTATTTAAACTTGCATTTCGGGGCACTTGGCCATTATTATTACCGCATAATTTGATACTGCGTAATATTGTAACTTTTTAAAAAGAAAAAACAAATGGTATCTAAAAAAGAAAAATCAACTCCTGTGGCGGTAGTAATAGGCTCAGACAGCGACATGGACGTAATGCAGAGCTGTATTGAGCAGCTCGGCTATTTCGGTATTGAGCCTGCGGTTCGGATAATTTCGGCGCACCGTACGCCGCAGATAGCTGCTGAATTTGCCCAAACGGCAGCTAAAAACGGGATACAAGTAATCATTGCAGCGGCGGGTATGGCCGCACATCTGGCGGGCGCCTTAGCAGCAAAGACGACATTACCGGTCATCGGCGTGCCATTGATTTCAAGTTCCGGACTGGAGGGGGTCGATGCGCTGCTGAGCACACTGCAAATGCCGCCCGGCGTGCCGGTGGCAACTGTTGCTATCGGGAAGGCGGGGGCGAAAAACGCCGCTATTTTGGCTGTGCAAATCCTGGCGTTATCAGATAATAAACTGAGCGAAAAATTAGCTGATTTCAAAAAGGCACAGGAAAAAAAGGTGCTCGAAAAGGACTCAGCACTGCAGTGAAATAGACAACTTACATCGGTAAAATTCATATCAAAAAGTACCCGAAATGTGGGGAAAGACGAGTTTTTCAGGTTTTTTTCGATTTTGGGTGCAAATCCTCGTATTTGAGCTAAAAATGGGGGTAGGTGAAATTGGCTTTGAATTGGGTTTGATTGGGTTTGTTTTTTTGGAGCCTGAGGGTGGTTTCATTTTCATAATCCTTTATATAATAGATATTTACGTTCATTTTGGGTCTTTTTGTAAATTGGGTTTGTTTTGGGTTTGTATTGGGTTTGATTGGGTTTGTTTTTGTGCCCCGACAGCGGGATAAAATTTTCGTAAGCCTGTTTCGATAAAATACTTAGGTTCATTTGCAATCCGCCTACGGCGGACAAGATTGGGTTTGTTTTGCATAAAAAGGGGTGATTTGTAGAGGGTTCTCGACAAATGTAGTGCCTTATAGTCACGTAAATAACTGCTGCCTTATAGGCAGGTAAGTTAGTGAAGAGTGAGCTAAAGTGCCTAAAGTGAGCTAAAGTTGGATTCTCGATGCTTGTAAATGGTTCATAGTTCATAGTTCATCCCCTAAGGGGTTTCCGCTTCGCTTCAAGGTTCATTGGATAATGGTAATTAGTTCATGGTTTATAGTTCATGGTTCATTGACTGGGCTGGCTGGCTCTAAGTCCTTGCCACTCGTTGGCTTACGACATGCAAACTGAAATGTCATCTTCGCCTACTGGCGGTTTATGTTAGCCTGCTGGCTAACATACGGGTATTTTAACATATATTCAAACATTGTCAACAAAAAAATGAATAAAAAAGCACTTTTTTTAGCCACAGAGGGCACATCCCCGCTACCCCCACCGTTCTGATTCACAAAAACGAAGCAGTAGGGGTAAAACGCGGGGACAGGGAGGATTCAGAGAATTCAATAATATTTAACCACGGATTGCACCGATTACACGGATTATGTTTTAGCCAGCTTGGTGTTCTCGGCAAGCTCTGTTCTGAAAGCGAGCTTTCGCCACAGAGACTTGCTTTCGTCCACAAGGCCATCGAAATGGCCTTTTTCAGAAGCTGGCTAAGAACGGTTCTTGTTAGACGAGGATTAGCACGGATTTACACGGACAAGGTTATTATTGGTGAGAGGTGAGTGGTGAGTAGTGAGCTAAAGTGAGCTAAAGTTAGATTCTCGATGCTCATGATTGGTAATTGTTAACTTAGTTAATATGGTTAATTTGGTTAAATGGTTACGTCCAAGGAAGGCCGGATTTACACTTAGTTTCAATATTTACGAATGATGCTTTTTGGCGTGTATTTGCTGATACGAAAACGTGCGGTTCTCCGCTATATCTGCCGCCTAATGGCGGTTTATATTAGCCTGCTGGCTAACATGGGCGTATTATAACATATTATCTAACAATAGTCAAAGGAAAACGGCCAAAAAAGCACTTTTTTTAACATCGGATTAAGTAGACGGTGGAAAAAATGTATTAATGATACAAACCATGGGTATAAGAGTCATATCACCTATAAACCCGGATTTCCCAAATAGTCTGTGACAAGCGAACAGAATTTTGATAGCATAGAGCTTATGGAGACCAGTCAACCCAGTTTAGACCATCTGAAATGGGAGAATCCAATGGGTGAAACTCGCAAGTACGCTTTTAGGCTCGATTTAAACGAAAATTGAAACTTGAATTTCATGGGACCAAGGTCACCAACGATGGAGGTTTGCTGGCCTATTGTTAATAATGAGATGAAATTTCGTAATCATGAGACTTGAGGCCTGCAGAAGAATATCATTAAAGTGTATATAGGAAATCCAAGCTTAACAATACTCGATACAATAAGGTCAACGCAAACATGTGGAACACGATCAGAATTGTCATTCTGGTGTCTGGTAGTCTGACAGCGACAGTTGCCCTCTCTGAATCCCAGAAATCACAAGAGCACGGCAGAACAACAACCGCCAGCAGTGGAGTCCTCCCCGGTCATCGCTACCGCGTACTCGTCTCGACGGACGTCGGAGGAACAGATCCGGATGATTTTCAGTCAATGGTGCATTTGCTCGTTTACGCAGACTGCTTAGACATCGAGGGGCTCGTCTCGTCGCCCTACGGTCCCGGTCGGAAAGAACACATTTTACAAGTCATTGATTGCTATGAGAAAGATTATGTCAATTTGAAGACGTATTCCGATCAGTACCCTACGCCCGATGCACTATGTGCGATCGCCAAGCAAGGTGAGACCGAGCGGGCTCCCTACGCTGGTGTGCGACGTTCGACTGAGGGATCACGGTGGATCGTTGAGTGCGCGCGTCGCGATAACCCGCGGCCGCTCCATGTCCTGATCTGGGGTGGCATTGAGGATCTCGCCCAGGCGCTTCATGACGCACCCGACATCCTACCCAAGCTGCGGGTGTACTGGATCGGCGGGCCGAACAAGAAATGGGGCCCGGACGCGTTTCAGTACATGGTGACGCACCATCCGAAATTGTGGATCATCGAGTCCAATGCTACGTATCGCGGTTGGTTCACGGGTGGCAATCAGTCGGGCCAATGGGGCAATAGGGCATTCGTGTCACAACACATTGCCGGCAAAGGCGCACTGGGTGATTTCTTTGTCAGTAAGAAGGCCGACATCAAGATGGGTGACACGCCATCGGTCGGCTGGGTGCTCAAAGGCACACCCGACGATCCCTCGCAACCCGGATGGGGCGGACGCTTCGTGCGGGCATGGGAGCGTCCCTATTTCCGTTTCGACCGGCTCACCACGAAAAAAGATCGTATCGAGGTTTTCGGAATTCTCGAGCTGGTGCTCCCTCTTGGTGACCGCGCACCCGAGAAGCCGGAGGCTCGGCTCGTCGTTGAAAACCAGTCACTCATCGGGCACACGCCCGGCGATGGGACAATGCGAATCCGTTTCTGCCCTAAAGCCGCTAAAAGCTATGGTTTCAAGGTTAGAAGCAACGTGCCTGGGCTCGACGGAAAGACGGGAGGGATCACGGCTTACATCCCGTCTCCCATTATGGCGCAGCGTCCGGCAGCTAATTTGCCCAACTGGTGGACGGATGATCCGTCTCTGGAGGTGGCAGAAGGATCTCATAGTGGTGCCAAGACCGTGAGCCGATGGCGTGAAGATTTCCTTCGCGACTTTGCCAAACGCATGCATCGGTGTAAGAGTCCAATTTCCCCTAAGACTAAATATTAAAATACGAGATGAATCCATGAATAAGAATTTGGTACTTGTATTACTGGTTGCTGTTGCTTTTAATGGCAATTCCAATCTTGCAGAGGCGGCTAATGCTATGTCCGTGCAGCCGACGGATGCCGAATCCGGGTTGACGGCACGACCGGGTTTGGTGCTCGAGGAGTTTGTTTTCGAGAGCTCTCCGTTTTTCCGCTCGTGCCACTCCGCTACGATGCTGGAACTGCGAAGCGGCGAGCTGCTGTGCGCCTTTTTTGGCGGTACGAGAGAAAGCCATCCCGACGTCGAGATCTGGATGTCTCGCAAGCCACTCGCCGGCGAATGGACCCCGCCTGTGAGCGTCGCTGACGGTAATGAGCCCGGAGGCGAACGGATGTCGACTGGGAATCCCGTGCTGTTCCAAGAACGCGCGGGTGAGGTCATGCTCTTCTACAAGGTCATCAAGCCCGACGTGGGATTTTTGGGTAGGGTCAAGACCTCGAGCGACGGCGGTCACACCTGGAGCAAGGCGAGCAAGGTCGGCGACGGGCTCATGGGTGCGGTTAAGAACAAGCCGATCCAACTCGACAACGGTACCATCTTGTCCCCTTCCAGCACTGAGGACGACCACGGTTGGCGAGTCCACATCGAGCGCAGCACAGACGGTGGCAACACCTGGAAAATCATCGGCCCGATCAACCCCAAGGCCAAAATCGGTGCTATCCAACCCACGCTCATGACCTACCCCGATGGCCGCATCCAGATGTTCTGCCGCACCCGATCTGAGCATGGTTTCATCGCCCAGAGCTGGTCCGAGGACGGCGGACTCACATGGTCTCCGCTGGAAGCTGCGGTGCTGCCCAACAACAATTCAGGCATCGATGCTGTCACGCTCCGCGACGGACGCCAACTGCTTGTCTACAACCATTCCACGCGCACACAACCGGGCATGGGACACAAGGGACGCGGCATCCTGAACGTGGCGTTGAGCCGTAACGGAACCGACTGGGAAGCGGCACTCGTGCTCGAGCACCTCGACGAGCGAGGCAAACAGTTCTCCTATCCATCCGTGATCCAGACCCGCGATGGGCTGGTGCATATTGTTTATACCTGGCACCGTCAGCGCATCAAGCACGTTGTATTGGATCCCACACGCCTGGAGACCACGCCTATGCCCGATGGCAAGTGGCCGACCGAGGGACCTGCCTCGCTCGGTGACGTTGTTCCGGAGCAGCCTGAGGCGATACCGGCCGTGGAAAATTAGCAGAAACCGCAAATTGAAAAGAGAATGATACGCAATGAGCAATTCAGCAGCTATTCGTGACTCTCTGGATCAGGCCATATTGATAATCTCATGAGAGAATTGAAACCGGGAACTATGCCGAGAAGTTAATTCCTGAAAATTGAATACTACATACGGAAATGTGAGGTGAAATTATGAAAAAGAATTTAGTTTTTATTTTACTGACTGTCATCGCTTTTAGCATTAGTTCCAATTCTGCACAGGCGGCTGATGCTATGTCCGTGCTACCGACGAATACAGAACCTAGGTCGACGGATGGCAGGCCGCGGGTGATTGCGACGTCGGACGGCGAGATCGACGATGAGTGTTCTATGGTAAGGTTCCTGCTGTATGCCAATGAATGGGACATCGAAGCGATTATCACATCGAGTTCGCAATACCACTGGCGTGGACACAAATGGGCCGGTGATGACTGGGCTCAGCCGTATCTGAATGCCTACGCAAAGGTCTATCCGAATCTGGTCAAGCACGACCCCCGTTATCCCACACCCAAATACCTGCAGGCTCGCACGCTGCTGGGGAACGTGAAGGCTGAGGGCGAGATGGATGAGGTCACGGCCGGTTCGCAGTACATCGTGAAGGTGTTGCTGGACAAATCGGATCACCAGCCCGTGTGGCTGCAGGCGTGGGGCGGCCCCAACACCATTGCCCGAGCCCTGAAGACCATTGAAGAAGAATACCCGGATCAAATGGCGTATGTAGCGAACAAGATCCGCTTCTTCTTCATCTGGGAGCAGGATTCCACCTACCAGGAATACGTCCGACCGCACTGGGGCAAATACAACATTCAGACGATTGTCTCCGACCAATTTGAAGCTATCGCATACCGGTGGGACAGGATCATACCCAAGGAAAAACGCGCATTCTTCTCAGGGGCGTGGATGAAGGAAAATATCTTGCAGGGCCATGGTCCCTTGTGTGCCTTGTATAGGGCCCATGAAGATGGGCGTTTCCGGTCCGAGGGGGATTCCCCTGCATTTCTGCACACCATTGTGACCGGGTTGCGAAACCTGGAATCTCCCGACTGGGGTGGTTGGGGAGGCAGGTATGTTAAAGTGCGCGAGAACACGTGGCTCGATCCGGTTCTCGAATCCGGGTACCAATATCCCGAGGGACGATGGTACTCGTCATCAGCCTGGGGCCGTCAGCGTGCGCGTAAGAAGATCACCAACGACCGGGCACTCTTCGCGTATCTCAAACCCATGTGGCGATGGATCGATGCACTGCAGAATGATTTTGCGGCGAGAGCCGACTGGTGCGTGAAGCCTTATGATCAAGCCAACCACCCGCCGGTGGTCAAGCTGACCCATGCCCTGGACTTAAAGGTTCGCCCCGGAGATAGGGTGTCACTGAGCGCTAAAGGAACCACTGATCCGGATGGTGACAAATTGGCCTTCTTATGGTGGCAATACAAGGAAGCGGATACTTATGATGGAGCCATTCAAATCAAGGATGCCGGGAAACAGGATGCCTCGTTTAAGGTGCCCGGCAATGCTGGCGAAGGGGAAACCATCCATGTCATCTGCGAGGTGACGGATGCTGGCACGCCGCCGCTGACGCGTTACCAGCGTGTGATCGTGTCGGTGGTGCCATAGCTGAACCGGATTTCCGCTCCCGACATAGGAGCCGGAGATGCCAATAAGAGAATGCAAAATATATAGAAATCCTGAAGGGATAGAATCTTGGCTGCAAAGAAGCTCAAGAAATCCATTCATCGCACCCGGATGACCATGGGAATGCTCATTGGCCTGCTGGCGGCAATCCATGGCTCCATCGCCCTCTGAGAGATCCGCTGGGGCGAGGCAATCCTGCGGCAACAGCCCCAATGGTATAACTCCACCGAGGCCCGCGCCGTCGCCGACAGCATCATCCAGTACCAGTCGCCGCAGGGCGGCTGGCCAAAGAGCACCAATCTGGCCACGCCCCCGCGCACGCCCGATGATATTCCGCCCCCAGGTCGAGGCCGGGCGAACAGCTTGGACAACGAGGCGACTACACTACCGATGGCCTTTCTCGCTCGCGTGGCGCATGCCACTGGCGAGTCGAAATATCGGAACTCGTTTTTGCGCGGTGTCGATTACTTGGTTGCCGCTCAGTACCCCAACGGAGGGTGGCAGCAATTTTGGCCGCTGCGCGACGGCTACTACTCGCGAATTACCTACAACGACGGCGCGATGATCCGCACGATGACTATTTTGCGCAACGTGGCAGGTGGACAGCCGCCGTACGATTTCGTCGACGTGCCGCGTCGCGGGCGGGCGGCCGACGCTGTTGCGCGCGGCATCGACTGCATCCTGAAGACGCAAATCAAACAGGACGGGAAACGTACCGCTTGGTGCGCGCAGCACGACGAGAAGACACTGGAGCCTGCTTGGGCGCGGGCATATGAACCGCCTTCACTTTCCGGCGACGAAAGCGTAGGCGTCGTACGCTTTCTGATGTCCATCGAAGAGCCCACCCCGGAAATTGTCGCGGCGATCGAGGGCGCCATTGCATGGCTCCGGTCCGTTGCGATGAAAGGCGTGCGGCACGAGCGCATCCGCCGGGACGACGGCCGCTCGGAGCGGCGCCTTGTCCCTGATCCCGATGCGCCACCACTCTGGGCGCGGTTCTATGAACTGGGTACGAACCGGCCATTGTATCTCGATCGCGACTCGGTCTTCCGCTACGACTTCACTGAGATCAGTTACGAACGCCGCAGTGGTTACTCCTATCATGGCACTTGGGCCGCCTCGCTCCTCGCGACCGAATATCCCGCGTGGCGCCAAAAACACAAACTGCCGGAAACGGAAGCTGTTGAACAGTAACAAGTCACCTCATTCAGGAGCTGGCAAACACCCTGATTTTCAGGTGACATCATGACTCCATTTTGTCTCCACAAATGTTGATTTTGCTTATATAGAGTCCGAATAAATGTCAATTTTTTGCGAAAAGAGAAATATTTTTGAGATTTTTTAGTGTCATATCGGATTAAGTATATGTTGAGACATAAACATATTAATAATGTAGTTCTTTTTTAGGGATACCCAAGCCAAAATAGTAGCGTTCTCAAATCGAAACCTTTGTCATCTTATGGGTATAGCCGGGTTCATAGAACCTTAGCCCTGAAATATTATCAGATCGATCCCGAATGAATTCAATAGATAGCTGGCCATCAAGCTGGAAATACCATCTTCCCCCCTTCGTAGGAGGATCCTCGAGTTCAAAGATTATTAGACTGGGAATATCAAATCCGAGGTGGTCGTTGTGGATAAGGACGGTGAACTCCTCACCAATCGAGCCCGCAGATTCTGAAATATAAGTACCAAGATAGGGTTTGTACTTCTCAACTATTTCCGGGGCAGGGGCATATTCAGGATTAACAAGAAGCCTGTCTAGATCCGTCTCAAGCCTTACGCCTGTAATCTGACCTCTTGATTGCGTGAAATAGAAAATCATCAAGTCGTGTTCTGGGAATGCCCAAGCCCAGGTACCGTCTGAACCACTGTGGCCGAAAACCTGCAACTGCCCGTCTGAAGATATATTGAGAACCGACATCTGACCATAATAGACCTCTGTGAATGGAAAGCCGGTCACTGCCGGCATGTCAGAACCAAGGCTTGTCATAATGGAAACCGGTGTAAGGATCCGATCGACTGCATCCTCTGATAGAATTCTGTTTCCATTATGAGTCCCGTAATTCATAAGCATGGATATGAATCTGGCATAGTCCATTGGCGTGCTGTATAGGCTCTGCGAGCCCCAGGCAAATGGATAGAATGGCTCTCCCGGCATCCACCACTTTTCCCATAATCCCGGAGTTCCTATATAAAGGCTGGCAAACCTGTCCAAAGGAGCCTCAAGTTCAGTGACATAAAAAGTGTCGTTCATATCAAGAGGATAGAGTAATCTTTCTCTTACAAATCTGTCCAAGGTAACACCCGAGACAACCTCGATAACTGCACCCAATGTTTCTGAACCAGCATCACTGTACCAGAATTTGCTTCCAGGCGTGAATTCGGGTCCTTTCTCGCCGATTGAATTTCCAATTGAATAGAGATCATCAAATTCGTCAAGGCTCGTCAATGTTGACGTGGGCAGGCCGCTTCGATGCGTGAGGAGCTGTTCTATTGTAATGTTAACAGATTTCCTATTATTAAAGCCAGGTAGATACTGTGAGACCTTATCATCAAGGCTTAATCTACCTTCATCAATCAGTATCTGGGCACTTGCCCCAGTCAGCATTTTCGTCATCGACCTTATGTTAAATATAGTGTTGTGCTCCATCGGCTTTAGCTCTTCACGATCCATCCATCCATAGGCATCATGCATGATTATATGTCCGTTCTTAATTACGAGAAACTCAACACCGACAATATAATCATCTTCAAAATGCCCATGGATAGTGGCTGAGAGCTCCTTGAGTACTTCCGCAGGTATTCCGTAGATTTCAGGATCAGCTTGAGGAAAACAAGGATCCTCGCCGTATCCGATAAGGACAATGCACATTACAAATACCGCAGCCGGCCATATTGCTTTGAACATATATACCTCCTTTTTTCGGTAATGAACGGATGAGCATCGTTGCATAACTCCTAGGCCTTTATTATAGCATCTTTCAAGGGAACGAACAAGGTGTTCTATAAGCGAACCAGCGGAAAACAAAGCATTACACCATTCAGTTTACTTCTTATAGTTCTCGCTCAAATATCAATTCATAGTATTTCGTAGCCCCATAGGGTAAAACCAGACGAAGCCTTATTCATTAGTTTTTTCTCCAAATCATTTCCCTCAGTGACTAATTGATGCCTCTTCGGTAAAATGTTGCATCAAAGCATCGTAGAGCTTTCCCTTAAATGCCACTTCGATTTCCTCAAGGCTCTTAAATCCAAAAATCCATGCTATGGCAATAGGGTCAGCCCGGTAACTCGTATGCCCCTCATAGAAACCGTAGCGCATGATATAATAGGGGGCCATTTCACTGAAATGCAGACCAGTAATTCTTTCTTCTAACTCAACCATTTGTGTGTCGGAAAGATGAGAATACTTGCCTCGGAGAAATGATCTTTCCGCAGTGGTTAGCACCCGTTGAACATGTATATCAAATCTTCCCTGGATCTCATCCTGAAATATGGATATCTGCCAGCCCTTCATTCTTTCTGCCCGAAGCGTGATTTTATTGCCGTTGTAGAAGAAACACTGAATGCCAGAGAACCTTCCCAGCTTTCCGTATTTAATCTCCTGAAGGATCATATTCCAGACGTGATAGAGAGGCCTGGCCATCTGTGGGTGGGTCAAACCCAGTTTTCTGGCTAGGTCATTGTCCCCCTTCAGGACTGAGATGATATTCTCATCGTCGGCCATGAAACCCGCCCCTGAAAACCGGTCAGGCCGGCCAATATACGTAATAAGCTCAACGGGAATACCCGTTATCATGCCTTTACCATCCAGTTCAGCTTCCGCGTGGAGTCCGGTTCTGGCCAGGGTCGGGAAATCACCACGATTCACATGAAGCTGTTGGTCTTTGCCATATACGGTTGAAACTCTGTGGCTGTAGTGTAAAGGCTTTCCATTTTAGACAGTAACCGGTATGAAAACGTATTTCCTGTTCTTCAGAATGGCCGTCAGAATCTCTGTTCCGTTTTCCATAAAACATGGAGAAGAAATACTTGGTTGCTTATCAAGTACGTTGGGATATAGAGGATGTGGTATCTGTAGATGGGAAGCTTGAGAGGAAGCGGTTTCCGGTAGGGTTGCTGGTTGTGCGTAGTCGCCCCTGTCTCCAGATGTCGGCTGCGACAGAGACGATTCTGCGGAGCAGCAAGCAACAACCATCATGGCTATAAGTAAACATATGACATTATAACACGACATTTCATATCTCCTTACATAGTGAGCTACTATTCATTAGTACGATAGTCTCTTCTTGTTGACCGGGCCCGAGTGAACTTCTTCAGCAGAGCCTTTTAACGTTTCTTCTTAAAGTATATGCTATGACAACCAGCCAAGCTGATCGGTTGACATAAAATAAAGGAATGAAAGTTTTTTACATACAGGTTCATGCTGAGCAGCGAAGCTGTTTGTAGGCACCTCAAACTCGGTGCCCACCCCAACACATACATTAGATTTTTGGCACAACCTAATCGAACTTTACGAAGCCTGGAGCAAGCCGGAAAAGTCCAAAGAGTGGCGGGAAGTTGACAATTGACTATTTTGTGATTTTCGATTGTCGATTTACGATTGAAAAAGAAGACAACGCCACAATGAATTGTTATGCGGTTGTGATTGGCGATTTTATTTGATGGTGTTGAAAAGGGACGCGTCATTCGAGGGATTTTCCTTGACGTGGGAGTGACTGATTTGGTATAAATTAGATTGTCAGGGTCTATAGTTTTTGACCTCTGAGGAGTAAAATCCTTGTTGTTTTGCGAATAGAGGAGGAGTTATTATGTAAGACAAAGAGCAGCCGTGAGAGCGTTGTGCTTGCACCCCCGTGCTTTCTTGCGAAAGCAAGAACGGTGGTAACGTGAGCACAGGTGCCCGACGGTTATGTTTTTTACATTTCAATTAACAAGCCATATTTATTTTTTTAAGGAGGACTATCATGTGTAAGAAATTGATTTATTTAACATCTTTTATTTTGCTGCTGGTTCCGGCCGGCAATGCCATGGCTCAGATCGACCCAGCTACTGTTGAGACAGGTCATGTATACCTTTTTGACAATGTCATCGGCAGTCAACTACCAGATGATTCAGCAAATAATAACACAGGTACCATAGTGGGAGACCCGCAAGTGGTTGACGGTCTCAAAGGTAAAGCGTTACAGTTCGATGGTGTCGATGATGGAATTAACATCCCGGATTCCGGGTTTATCAACGCAACCAATGGTCCCTGGCCCAATCGTACTATTATTGCTATATTCAATTGTGCAGATGTTACCAAACAGGAAAAACAGACTATATTTGAAGAAGGCGGCAGAACACGCGGGCTCACCATATATGTCCATGAGGGGTTAGTCTATGTGGGAGGATGGAACCGGGACTCGGCCCAGATCGACTGGAACGGAACATGGATCTCCGCCCCCATCGAATCGAACAATTGGTACGCAGCGGCACTTGTAATCAGAGATGGGACGAATACCGTGGAGCCGGACAAGTTCGAAATGTGGTTAGATGGGGACTTGATAGGCAAGGAACCAGGGGGCGAGATATACAATCACACTAATGACAATTCTATCGGGTATACACTCCAGAACAACGTGTTTCATGATGACGATGGTTCCGGCGATGGTTGGTATTTCGAAGGGATGATTGACGAAGTCTGGATTCTCAATGATGCCCTGACAAATACCGAGCTGGGTGCTTTTGTTGGTAAGGTATGGCCTTACTCCTGGGATTCCACTCCAGACGATGGGGCCTTGTATGAGGACACCTGGGTGAACCTTTCCTGGAAGGCGGGAGGTTTTGCTGTCTCGCACGATGTTTATATGGGTGAAAATTTTGATGATGTAAACGCTGGTGCCGAAGGTACGTTCCAGGGTAATCAAGCCGGGACGGATTTTATTGCCGGCTTTCCCGGATTCGCCTATCCGGACGGCCTTGTTCCCGGCACGACTTATTACTGGCGAGTCGATGAGGTCAATGACGCCGAGCCGAATAGCCCGTGGAAAGGCGATGTCTGGAGCTTTACGGTTCCCCCCAGGACCGCCTATGCACCCGACCCGGCTGACGGTGTCAAATTTGCGGACCCGGATGTGGAACTCAACTGGACAGGCGGCTTCGGCGCGAAACTGCACCATTTGTATTTCGGTGACAATTTTGAGGAGGTGAACAATGCCACTGTCGGCCTACCCCTGGCAGAAGCAACCTATACACCCGGCACACTTGAATTGGATAAGGTTTACTACTGGCGTGTCGATGAGTTTGACGGCGTTGCAACCCTTAAAGGCAATGTCTGGAGCTTCCGAACGCTGCCCGATATACCTATTACCGACCCTAACCTTGTTGCCTGGTGGATGCTTGATGAAGGTTCCGGTACTGTTGCCCTTGACTGGTCGGGCCATGGCAATCATGGCACCTTAACTAACGACCCAAAGTGGGTGAATGGGTATGACGGCGGTGCACTGCAATTCGATGGCAGCAACGACAGTGTCATATATTACCTTGAAGAAGAAGAAACCTGGTCGGCCTATACCGTGGCCGTATGGGCGAAAGCCGGCAGCATCTGGCAATCAAATAATAGCTGCCTATTCGCCAACCATATGACCTACTCCACCGATACCCCCAGTTTCCAGTTTTCCTTTGATGCCGTGAACAACTACCAATATCATGGCAGTGTCGACCAAATCATGGGTCCGGTCACAACAGCCTGGATCCATCTTGCTGCAACCTGTGACGGCCCTACTACGAATCTCTACTATAACGGTGATTTGGTCGCGAGCGTAAGCACAGGTGCCATCAATCCCGTATTTAGCAAGTTCGCCATAGGTATAAACAGGGCTGAAGACAACTGGTTCGAAGGTACCATTGACAACCTTCGCATCTATGACAAGGTGCTGACAGCGGATGAGATTCAGCAGGCCATGCGAGGTGACCCATTACTTGCCTGGGGTCCAAAGCCGAACCCCGGCTCGATACAATATATCAGAGATGCGATGCCCCTTAGCTGGTCGCCGGGAGATAACGCATCTGAGCACGATGTGTACTTCGGGACTGATGAAGATGCTGTTGCCGACGCCGACGCCTCCGATACGACAGGCATATATCGAGGCCGACAGGGTGCTGCCAGCTATACTCCACCAGAAGGCGTTGAATGGGGAGGCGGGCCATACTACTGGCGTATCGACGAGTATAATACCGACGCGACAATCAGCAAAAGCAGTGTATGGAGCTTTACGGTGGCCGATTTTATTGAGATAGACGATTTTGAATACTACAACACCGGCGAGAACCAGATATGGTACGCGTGGAAAGACGGCCTTGGCTATGGCACGCCGGGTACCGAACCTTACTATGCCGGTAACGGGACCGGCTCGGCTGTCGGCGATGAGACCACGAGCTCTTACACCGAGGAGACAATCATTCACGGAGGCGGCAAGTCGATGCCGGTCTTCTACGACAACAGCGTCCTCAGGTATTCAGAGGTGGAGAAGACGTTGAGCTCCCGACGAGACTGGACAGAAGAAGGTGTTGGGGTATTGTCGCTGTGGTTCTATGGTGTAGCGTCTAATGCTGCTGAGCCCTTGTATGTGGCTCTTAATGGCAATGCGGTAGTTACTCATGATAATCCAAACGCAGCACAGATAGAGGCCTGGACGGAATGGACTATCGACCTTCAGGCGTTCGGCATAAACCTTGCCAATGTCAATACGATTGCTATTGGTCTGGGTAACAAGAAGAATCCGGCAGCCGGCGGTTCAGGTACGATTTACATTGATGATATTCGGCTGTATCGGCCGGCTACAGAGCCGGCACCTTAAGTCAAGATTTAGGTACTAATTAAGATTGCACGGTTGATACGAGGCTCTGCAAGACTAATGTTGCGAGTCCCCTGCCGTTTTGCTTCGCAAAAACGAAGCAGCGAGGGGTTACACGGACTCGCAATGATGCTGAAGATATTAGTGTATTCTGTGAAGGAAACGCCGTTTGGTCAAGGTGTGGTTGTTGATGTTTGTTGAAAGCAATCCCGAGAAGTCGGGATTTTGGTGTGTGGCCAAAGCATAGTTATTTTAAATTTTTTGAAGGAGGACTATTATGTGTAAAAAATTGATTTATTTATTTTCTTTTGCTCTGCTGCTCGGCATGGTTCCCGCAAGAGTAGCTGATGCGGACCTCGTCGGCTGGTGGAGGTTTAATGAGGATTCAGGAGACACCGCCAATGACAGTTCCGGCAATGATCACCATGGGACGCTTATTGGAACCCCGGAATGGGTGGTAGGCCCGGACGGCTTTGGCGGTGCACTTGCATTCAACCCGGACGTGTGTGTGGGAGTTGACTGTGGGATCTTCGACCCTACAAATGGGACGGGACAATTCACTGTTGCTCTCTGGGCGTACTGGGATGGAACGGGAACCTTTATGCATTTTCTCACCAAGTCGGCCGGATGGGGCGCAGATACTATGATGTTCCAGATCGAATTGTGGGGAGCCCTTACGAATCCCGCTGAAATTGACAGATTGGGTCTTTCGTATCAAGGCAATATCTCGTCTGACAACAGCTCTTCCGGGTCGACCCCTTTCTCCATTATGCCTAAAAATGAATGGGTTCACCTGGCCTTTACGTTTGACGGAAGCTATGCCACAGTCTATGTCAACGGCGTCGATGAAGTGGGTCCCAAAGCATTCTCAATAGGTCCGGATGTCGATACCCCGGTCTTTATCGGAGTTAGCCACCCCGCTGAAGGGAGAACTTTCCACGGGTCACTCGATGAGGTCCGTATTTACGACAAGCCACTGACGGCAGAAGAAATTCAGATTGTCATGCATGGCGGTGAAGGATTTCCGAATGCCTTTGCTCCGGACCCGGCTGATGGCTCACTATATCCGGATACGTGGGTAAACCTTAGCTGGCGGCCGGGAGATTTTGCTCACTCGCACGATGTATATTTTGGCGAAAATTTTGATGATGTGAACGATGGAGCTGAAGGCACGTTCCTGGGCAACCAGAACTTGACGTTCATAGTTGTTGGCTTTCCCGGATTTGCATATCCGGACGGCCTTGTTCCGGGCACAACTTATTATTGGCGAATCGATGAGGTCAACGACACCGAGCCGAACAGTCCCTGGAAAGGCAATATCTGGAGCTTTAGTATTCCTCCCAAGACCGCCTATACACCAGACCCGGTTGATGGTGCCGAGATGGTAGACCCGGATATAACTCTGAGCTGGACGGCAGGTTTCGGTGCGAAATTACACACCGTATATTTTGGTGAGAATTTTGATGAAGTGAACAATGCCACCGGGGGACTCCCACAGGGAACTTCAACCTATATTCCCAGCACACTTAAATTGGCCAAGACTTACTACTGGCGGGTCGATGAGTTTGATGTCATCGACACGTATAAAGGTGACATCTGGAGCTTTACTACTGAGGGCGGCGTCGGGAGCCCGGACCCGGCTAATGGCGCTGTGGATATAAAGCAGACACCGATTCTTACCTGGACGCCGGGAGTCTATGCTGCTTCGCATCAGGTTTACTTCGGCAATGACCAGGAGGCCGTACGCAATGCCGATACCGGTTCGCCGGAGTATAAAGGCGCAGGAGACCTCGGTTCCCAGAGCTATGAACCCGAAAAACTCCAGTGGAATACCACCTACTATTGGCGTATTGACGAGGCCAATAACGTAAATCCCGACAGTCCGTGGACTGGCAATATATGGAGCTTTACGACGGCCAACTTCCTTGTCGTGGACGATTTTGAATCTTACAATGACCTTGACCCCGCCGAGGCCGATAGCAACAGGATATTTAATGCGTGGCTGGACGGATACGACGACCCAACAAACGGGTCTCTTGTTGGTTATGAGAATCCTCCGTTTGCCGAGCAAACTATCGTTCACGGAGGCAACCAGTCGATGCCGCTTTACTACGACAACAGTGTTGGTTACTCTGAGGCAACTTTGACGTTGACTTACCCGCGTGACTGGACTGAGAAAGGGGTTAGCACATTAACGATTTGGTTCAGGGGCGATTCGGCTAACGCTGCTGAGACGTTGTATGTTGCCCTCAACGGCAATGCGATCGTTACTAATGATAATCCTGACGCAGCGCAGATAACTGCCTGGACGGAATGGGATATCGACCTGCAGGCGTTCGGCGTTAACCTGGCCAATGTCAATACGATTGCCCTCGGCTTAGGCAATAAGAACAACCCGCAGGCCGGCGGTTCAGGTACAATGTACTTTGACGATATTCGTCTATATCCACCGGCTCCATAACCAGAGCTACCGGTTAATCGTTTGCGGTCACAGACGATAGTCAAAGAGATTCGTGTCAATTCGGGGCTTATACCGAACCGTTCGGTATAAGCCTTTTTTTTACCGGTAAATGATAATTGGTGAATGGTGAGTAGTGTTGCGACTGACGATTTCATGTCGTATGTGGTACGTCGCCTGCCTTACGCAAAATTCACAAGTAGAATAGTTCGGTGGATAATGATCAAAGACTACAGATTCAAGATCGAAGACTGAGGGTCGGAGAGGCGAGAAATTGAGCTTCGAGAAAACGTATGACTGACGTTACACAAATCCTAAACGCAATCGAACATCGCTTGAATTGACGTTCCAATAACCGCGTTTTTGCACGACTGAGAGGCTTTCTCGCCGGTCTGTTCAAAATGGTCCATTTACGTGACATTATTTTCTTGAAAACTACGTGTGAGGGTGTATAATTGTCTTAGTTTTGAGAATTTTCAATGGCGCAAAACTAAGGAGAAAAGGGTATGCAATTCATTTCGTTTGAGTTTATACAGTTCTTAACAGCAGTAGTATCGTTGCAGATCAGAGACAATATAAATATAAAAAGTTTTTAAGTAGAGGAAAAATGAAACGCAAAAACATCATTCTGGCGACTGTTTTAGTCTTGTCGCAATTATGCAGCAGCCTGTGGGCACTTCCGACAACGGCGTATGAAGCGGAAATGGCAGTGGCAGGTTGGCTCAAAGTAGATCCTCAACCGCTCGAGACGGCACTCGGACAAGAGGTGATAAGTGTTGAAACCTTCACCGATGATTATGGTGAGCCGGTTTATTACATCGTCTATTTGGAACCATCCGGTTTTGTGATTGTCTCAGCGGACGATATGGTTGAGCCCATTATCGGTTTCGCTGATGACGGTACTTATGACCCCTCGCTCGAGAACCCGTTGGGGGCATTAGTAACCAACGACCTCAACGGGCGAATGGCGGCAGTTCACAACACCTTCAGTCTGCAAGCAATGGTTGGAGAGGCACCATTTACCGATACCCAGAGGAAGTGGAGCTACTTTATCAGCCTTGCCGAGACATCCGAAGGTGGATTTAACCTAATGGGGCGGAGCTCGATCCCTGATGTTCGTGTTGCACCACTGGTGCAGAGTAAATGGAGCCAGCAACAAGCCTGCAGCAACGACTGCTATAACTATTACACTCCTGAAAACTATCCCAGTGGCTGTAACGCCACAGCAATGGCCCAGTTGATGCAGTACTATAAACACCCCACGACGGGAATTGGTGTACATGACTTTACAATCAAGATTAACGATGTCGAACGAAAAGCGTCTACGCGTGGTGGAGATGGCAATGGCGGGGCGTACAAATGGGACCAGATGGAACTTGAGCCTCGTTGCAGCACAACATTGGCAGAACGAAAGGACATCGGAGCACTTTGTTATGATGCGGGGATATCTATCAACACGAATTACACGGCTGACGGCTCAGGGGCCTTAACGTATAAGGCGAGAGACGCCTTGAAGAATATTTTCAAGTATGGCAACGCAATCAGTGGCTTGAACTACGATTTCTCTGCTGAAGCATTTATTAATATCGGTTCAGGACTGGCAGGCATGGTCAATCCTAACCTCGATGCCGGTAGACCTGTGATCCTCGGCTTAAGGGAAGAGGGTGTCGATGGCGGACATGCCATTTTAGCCGATGGATATGGATATAACTCCTCAACCCTCTACCACCATCTCAATATGGGCTGGTCCGGCAACCATAATGCATATTACAACCTGCCCATTATTGGTTCCGACCCTTCTTTTAATGTCATTGATGAAAGCATTTATAATATTTTCAGTTCCGGTTCAGGAGAGATAATCAGCGGACGGGTAACCGATGCGTCCGGCAGCCCTATCAGTGGGGCGTTGTTGACGGCGACAAGGCAAGGCCGTAGCGAGACATACACTGATGAAACTGACAGCAAAGGTATATATGCCCTGGAAAAGGTTAAGTCACAAACAACTTACATCGTCAGCGCAACGAAGCCTGGTTACCGTTTTGAGCTTAACGAGGTGAGAACAGGAAAATCAGAGAATTATCTACCCGTTTCGGGAAACAAATGGGGGATCGATTTTGTGGCAGGCGGCCAATCCCCTCAACCCAGCGGCTCCATGGAGGATTTTGAAACGAATGATTTCAAAAAATGCCCGTGGGAACATGAAGGAGACAGTTATTGGACCACTACATCGAGTGAGAAGCATTCGGGGATTTATAGTGCCCAAGCCGGTTCGATTGACCACGACGAAAGCACTACTCTGAAGGTGACACTTGATTGCGTAGCAGGGAATATTACATTCTACAGCAAAATCTCTTCCGAGGGAGGTTGTGACTATTTGAAATTCTACATCAATAGAGAGGAAAAGAGAAAATGGTCGGGCACGAATGATTGGGCCGAGGTGTCCTTTCCTGTGACAGCAGGCACAAGAACTTTCGAGTGGATTTATTCAAAGGACGGCTCGGAGTCCCGTGGCGACGATACTGCGTGGCTTGACGATATAATATTCCCAGTCCAGGTCCAATAGCCCCCACCCACATCCCCGGGAAGTGAACCGTTCGTTGCCAGCAACCCGAGTCCGGCTGATGGTACCATTTTTGAGGATACGCGGGTGAGCCTTAGCTGGTCGGCAGGAACTGCTGCAATATCGCACGATGTGTACTTCGGTAACAATTTTAACGATGTGAACAAAAGCCCCGACGGCGACCACACCGCCCAATAAAACTATCGTCTTCGGCGGGGTCGTAAAAGTGCTGCAAAACCTGCACCGAGTGCCAAGAGTACCATAGTAGCCGGTTCGGGAGTTGTGATGGTAAGCCCAAAACTGTTTAAGGTGCCGGTGTCGTGATAATAGGCATCGTAGATCTGCAGGTGCCAAGGGCCATAAGCGTCCTGGCCGTCAAAAATCTCCAACAGATTACCTCCTTTAGGCTTGAAGTGGCCTGTAAAAGGCGGCTGGGCCTGGCCGATGGGGGTCTGGGCTTCATCGTCAAATACGGTTTGTGAGTAATCTGCGCCCTGAAAAAACCCATTATCAGGATCGTACGCATTTAAGGACAGGGTCGTTCCGTCAGGGCTTTGCAAAGAGATTTGCAAATCAAAGACGTTGGAATGCGTCAAAGTGACGCCGACATCGAGGTCAAGAATAGTTAAATGGTAGTCGATTTCAATAACAGCATCAGCCATCCATCCTTTGCTGGTGTCCGGATCGGCGGGAATTTGTAAGTTGAATTCGCCTTCGTATTTGTAAACCTCGTCGGCAAAAACAGGAAAACAAAAAGCCCCTACCCCAAAAAGAATTGCAACACTCCATTTTACACGGCTGCGAGCTTCCATTCTCAACCTGTCAGTAGATTTTATAGTCGAACTCCGTAAGCTGGTAGTTCACCTTACGGTGTAAAAAACTATATGCGCCCAAATCCTCTTATAGTATTGGGAATTGTAACCTTATGGGACCCTCCTGGCAAACTAAAAACTGGAAAAATGTGTTGAGGAGCAAAAAAAAGAGCCCTAAAGAGATTACGCACTCTTTTAAGCAAGAGGTCCCTTTAAGGCTCCTTCTAACTAAATTATTAGAAAGGTCTCCTTGAAACTATACGAGATTTTGCCGGCCGTTACGGAGAGGTGTTGCCCTGGTTCATTTTAACATCCAGAGTATTATTTACAACAACATTAGAACTCGGGCCGCCCTTAATCTTAACATCTTGTTCGGCATGAATAAACTGAGAGCCTTCACTGGATCCTCCGCGATAGGTTTGCTTCAGACTTTGTTCACCAACGAAACTCTGTGAGCCCATTGCGCGGCCAACACCACCAAAAGGTTTGCGCGCAATTGTGTTAAAGTTCAGATTCAGACTCTGCCCCTGAGTATGTGAACCTCTATATCCACGGCCGATAAACTGGTTTTGCGAGCCATTAACCGATGCATTCTGTACAACGCCAACTGCACCACTCCGGGCCTGAGCACGTGCACGCTGGGTAAATATGCCTCCCTGCTTCATGGCTGCACTGCCTAAACAAGCCTGGTGTTCCATCTTTCTTTGGCCAATCTCCAGATAGTTTCTTCCTGATGCCATGCCGAACCCTCCAACTACCTTGACCTTATTCGGCGCGGCAATTTCAAAACTCTGGGTCTGGCCAATGTCTGCAAAGACCCCGGAGGACAGCAGTAAAATAACTGCTACGGAGAGTAAGAATTTTCTAAGCATATTAAACTCCTTTTCTTTTTATTTTTCAGATTACCTTCCAATTGCTAACAAATCATCAGCAATTACAACGCCATAGACAACCTTTTTGCCCTATCTGCGACCTCCTTTCTCCTTAACAGCGAAGACATCGTATCAACTTCATCAGAGATTTTTATCTCTATGAAAGTCACTTTATGGTTACGTTATGCACCTTCTGGTGTAACCCAAATCCAGCCATATCATAAAGTTGCTGGCTCATTTCAACACCGGGGATGTAACATCTCTTTTTAGCAGGAAAAGCAGCAGGAGCTTCTTTGGCTGCCTTGGACTCTTTGGCTTCTTCAGCTTCTTCGGCTTCTTTGGGAAAAACTTTCGACTGAGGCGCTTTTTGTTCTGACATCGGCTTTATTATCACTGGTACCAGTTCAGACTCTCGAACAGGTATTAGCTCGGGCTCTTGAACAGGTATATAAGCCGGTATTTCAGCAGGCTCCTGAGCAGGTCCTTTATAGAACTTTGCGTGGAATTTCTCATAGAAGGCCTTAGGAATTCTTCTCCTCTTCGCAAGGGCCGGGCAATACCTATAACCTGCAGCGCTCATAATAGCCTTTCCTTTGCCTTCTGTAATCCCGCTTGAGACAGCACCAAATAAAGAAATAGAGTAGTTAGACTGGCTGTACGCTCCGCCGGCTCCAGGAAAAGCAACATTTGAGCCAACGGTGACACCTTTCATGCCGCCGGATATCAGCAGGATATCAACATCCCACGGCAAAGCCTCTGCTACCGCAGCATCGTAGACGTGGTCCCAGTTGCGATCCACCCTGCCTTCCAAGCTTACCTTTCCAACATAAGCGTAACCGGCTTTTGTCAAGAGCCCTGTATCCACATTGGAGTCAATAAATACTAACAGAGGTTTTCTCCCGGGTCTGCGAGTACGAACAAGCGAACTTGCTATTTCAAATCCCCTGCCGTGATGGTAATTATCAGGTCCGCCAAACACGGCCCCAACGCCATTAAGGAAGCCGCCGAAAACACCAAGCGGGCTCTCATAAGGTAATGATTTCAGAACACCCCTAAGCCCTCTCATGTCATCGGGGTTATTAGGATTGAAAATCCGCTCATACACCTGGTCATCACTATTGGGTCCGTTCGGGAAGTATGCCTTTATAGTTCCCCAGCCTCCATGAGTCCAATAGGGCAAATATGGAGGAAACGTCGTAATCGGCGGCGTCCGTGTCCTGTAGTTCGAAATTGAGGTGGAATTGATACTCACATCCGAACTGGAAGAAGAATCGGAGTCACTACCTACAACAGAAACATCCTGAGATTGGTTCGTGGTAACATCAGTGTTTACTTCAATCATTGTCTCGGGTGTGCCCTCAGGAAGTTGCGCGTTACTGATCTGGGTGTAAGCATTAGTAAAAAGCATCAGCACGGGGACCAAGATTGCAATCAGCTTTTTCATCATTATTCTCCTTAATAATAGAATTTTCGTTTTCTCATTAAACTAACACTTATCAACACCCTCCTGATGTTCCAAAATAAGTGCTGTTTTTCTTGCCTATATCGCCTCCTTCCTTCCCCCGAAAGTTACAATTAGATATTGGTTTTTTTGCATATCAAAACAACTTTCCGGCTTTGCGAAAAGAAATCGAACTGGCAAATAGAGGATAATAAGACATCGACTGCGCGAACAGACATGCCGCAATACACTTTAATCCGCAAAGAGCATCCATTCTCAACCCACCAACAAATGTTACATAAACACAATCACCCTCCTGGAAATCATGGCCATGCAATACAAATTATAACATTATCGGACTCGATGTCAAACAAAAAAATGAAAAATTTTAACCTCCTCCTCAGCAGTAAGAGGATATTATACCGAAAACCTGAGATTAAGAGCCTATCCAAATAACCCGTTCTATTGCGGCCGGCTGCAAAGCCCGATGCCTGCGTTGTCGGTGAAAAAATGTTCTCAACGTGGAGCAAACCACGCCTGGCGAGCCTTTTTGGCCTGCCGCCTTGGCCTCGAACTTTTCGCTCGGCCTCATAACGAGACGGTTATTCGGATAAGCTCTAAAACCGATACAAGAGACTACTTGATAAGGATTCCAGGGATATCTGTTGCAAAACAGGACCTAACTAATTCTTGTTGCGGAAACAGTATTTGTCATTCCCGCCCCGCATCGCGTGTGTGATAAACTCCAGCGGGAATCCAGCTTTTTCGCTCTGGATCCCTGCTTTCGCAGGGGTGACATCGTCGATTTTTGCTTTCTGCAACAGATACTAACTAATGTCTACTTAACCTCGATGATCGAGTTAAATCCGCCGAAGGGATTTAATTCGGTCAATTCGTTATATGGGTCCTGCTGCCACTGGCCGTCAACAACCAGGCGATAGCGATATCGTCCCGGAGACAGGTTCATCTCCGTCTGCCAGACACCGCTATTACCGACTTTTAGCATCGGGCTTTGTTCCGGCTGCCAATTATTAAAGTCGCCGGCGACCTGCACCGTGTCGGCTCGTGGATACAGCGTTACAAATACCACGGCATCCTTTACCTGGTTAACGCCGTAATATTCAGAAAGCTTGGCGGAGGTATCGAGGGGCTTCGGTGTTTCGGCCACCGCTTCGCTTTTGCCATGCAAAACGTCGAGGGCCGCTTCGGCGGTAGTAAACTCCTCGACGGGAAAGGCCAGGTGCAGCTCATCGGTCTGGGGGGCCAGCTCAAGCTCTACCGGTGGCTTTGAAGACTGAAGCAATTCGTCGGCGGTGGCGCTGATGGATTCGAGCTGGTCGGCCAAGGTGTTGACAAACTCGTGATGCTCCTGTCTGGCCTGTGAGCCCAAGACCTCTTCGGCGAGTGAGCTAAAATCTGTATTGCCTCTGCTGGCAGGGTCGTACTCACTGATGGGTTGGCCAAAACTGGATGCTTCCTTGATCTTGGTATTGAAACTGACAACTGTCTGGAACATTTTGTCAGCGAAGTGGCTGCGCAATTCGGCCAAAATTTCTCTGGCCATCTTAGTCCTTATATCATACATGCTCGCCAAGACCCTGACATCGACCTGCTGGCTGTGTCGTCTGCAGAGTATGCTGAGAGTTTCAAGCTGCCTGCTAAGCCCGTGAAGCGCGAAGTAGCCGGTCTCGACGGGGACAATAACATCAGTGGCGGCCCTTAGCGCATTAAAGGTCAACAGGCTCACGGCGGGGGGACAATCGATTACTGCGTAGTCATAATCGTTCTTTATCACGTCCAGGGCATCTTTAAGGCAGCATTCACGTTCGGCGATACCGACCATCTGCTGCTCGAACGCAGAGAGGTCTAAACTGGCCGGCGCCAGCTCCAGCCTGTCGCTAATCTGCCAGAGTATTTCTGTGAGCTTAATCGGCTCGTTTCTGCTTGTGCTTATCAGGACATCGTAGATGCTCTGTTCGATCTGCTCCTCGGGCACAGCGAGGCCGACCGCGCAATGAGACTGCGGGTCCATATCGACCAGCAGGATTCTTTGGCCCGCCCCGGCAAGAGCGCTGGCCAGGTTTAGCGACACCGTCGTTTTGCCACAACCACCTTTTTGATTAACAACCGCTATCGTTCTCATAATTTCTCTCCAGCTCCGGGTTCCAATTTCGCAATTTATCGCAAAACAGGGTCCGCCCTTAAATGACAATCCGAAAAACCCCTTTTTGCCGCAGAAAACGGCTTTTCAACACTATAAAACAACTAAACTCTTTTTATTTATTCGGCAAAGAAATACGAAAAACTTTATCTTTTTATGGGACCGGCCAATAAAAACATAACTTCCCATACAAATAGCAGATGTTTTTCGGCCCCTGGTAATAAACAAGAAGGCGAAAAAGGAGCACCTAATACTCATTCCAGCAACAACTTGTAATCAACAACCTCTATTGCCAGTATAAAAAAAAACAATTTTCTCTCGACAAGCCGTCTTTTCAATTTAGCTTGTTCGGGTAAATTGGTATATTGTGCAAAACCGTGAGTATAGAAGGTTGCATACAGGCTTGCATATTGCGTGCAATAGCCGGACAGATATAGAAATTAGGAGGCAGACTTATGAAAGAGGAAGTTATAGGACGTCGCAGTTTTTTGAGGTATGCTGCTGCGGTTACGGCTGGAACAGGCCTGCTGGTTGAGTCCGGCTTTGCCGGAAGCAGTCAGAAAGGCGCAAAATTACGCAAAGCCCTTCAATTAGGGATGCTGCCGAAGAAACTGCCGGATGCTGAAAAATTCAAACTTGCGAAAAAATGCGGATTCGACGGCATCGAAGCTTCTCCAATGGATGACCTTGATGCAGCGCGGGAGCTTGGCAGGCTGGCCCGGCAGGCCGGGGTCCCGATTCATTCAATCGTGTACGGCGGCTGGGGTGCGCCGTTTTCCGACCCCGACCCAAAGGTGATAGAGAAGGGCCTGGCGGGAATGGAGACAGCCCTGCGCAGCGCAAAAGCATTGGGCGCCGATGCGGTGCTGTTAGTGCCCGCAATAGTCAATGAGGAAGTCAGCTACGAACAGGCCTACAAACGCTCACAGACACATATAAAGAAACTTCTGCCGTTAGCTGAGGAGCTCGGCGTGGTTATCGCTGTCGAGAATGTCTGGAACAAGTTTCTACTGAGCCCGCTCGAATTCGCGCGATACGTGGATGAGTTCGAGAGCCCCTGGCTCAAGGCCTACTTCGATATCGGCAATGTAATCCTCTTCGGATACTCACAGGACTGGATACGCACGCTCGGCAAACGCATCGTCAAAATCCATCTGAAAGATTTCAAAAGGCGTGGCTATGAATGGACCAACCTGCTGGATGGCGACGTGAACTGGCCCCAGGTACGCCGGTCATTGGATGAAATCGGCTACGATGGATACCTGACTACTGAGCTAAGAGGAGGTGATGAAGCTTATCTGACGGATTTGGCCGGTCGTATCGACCGCTTTTTTGCGATGTAGCCGTATTACAAGGGTTTTCAAAACACAACAAGGAGCATTCAAGAAGCCCAACGGCTTTGGGAAGTCGGTCAATTTTCAGTCAAACAAAGTGGATTCCGGTAGTGCTTTGTCGCAAGAGGCTATGGATTATCACCACAAAACACGCCTTTTTTGCTTGTTTTGTCAACTTTTTTCAGCCGGAGTGCCATAACGTTGTCACAGGAAGAAAAAATTACTACCAAATCAGCGGACAAAGCATCACTTTCTACTTAGAGCCTATCCCAATAACCCGCTCTATTGCGACCGGCTGCAAAGTCCGATGCCTGCGTTGTCGGTGAAAAAACGTTCTCAACGTGGAGAAAACCACGCCTGGCGAGCCTTTTTGGCCTGCCGCCTTGGCCTCGAACTTTTCGCTCGGCCTCATAACGACCCGGTTACTCGGATAAGCTCTTAGTCGAGAGAATCCTCAGCTCACAAAAAAAATCAAGAATCACGAAAAAAATGTCTTGACATCAGTTCATAACAAATTTAGTTTTGTCTTAAGACAGGCGAGACGTTACACCAACGATGGAAAAAATTGAATCAAAAGTTAAAATATTGATTTGAGAGAGGTAGTGTAAATACGAAGCGGATATTTTTGTATAGGCTTTGGAAAGCATCCTGGCAAATTCCGGCCAGTCGGAGCTAACGCGCAGTTTTCGAGAGCAACACCATTGAAGCCAAATAGACGAAAGAGTGTCCCAGATTGACAGGGAGAAACGACTGCACAGCCAACAGTTATGAAAGTATGTTTTTAGAATGTTTGGTGACAGGCTCCTCTCCGACAGATGGCTAACCGAATAATTTCAGCTCATTAGCAAAGTGCGTAACTTTGCATAAGAGCCTATCCAAATAACCCGCTCTATTGTGGCCGGCTGCAAAGCCCGATGCCTGCGTTGTCAGGCCAAAAATGTTCTCAACGTGGAGAAAACCACGCCTCCGAGCATTTTTGGCCTGCCGCCTTGGCCTCGAACTTTTCGCTCGGCCTCATAACGATCCGGTTATTCGGATAAGCTCTAAGTATAGGGTTCTATCGAAACAAGAATGAAAAAAGTTGACTGAATAAGACCTTTGATATGAGCCTTACTCTCTTTGAAACGAGTATAGCGTTGAGAAGTTAATTTAGCAAAAAATTTTTGGCTGTTCAGTCAGA